>Ga0208375_1000102_pt1 | contig 135394 bp, 122 predicted proteins | sample RifOxyD1_FD_184038 | JGI IMG/M metagenome (GOLD analysis project Ga0208375, IMG submission 184038) | Soil microbial communities from Rifle, Colorado - Rifle Oxygen_injection D1 (SPAdes) | ecosystem: Environmental > Terrestrial > Deep subsurface > Rock core/Sediment | place: Rifle, Colorado... | reverse complement strand
CTGACCGTTTCAAATTCATCCCGCATGAGATGCGCCTGAAGGATTTGAAGCCGGGTGAATTACCTCACGTCAGGCTCTCGGACGCGGCAACTCAGGATAAGCACTATCAGGACGTCCAAACAGTTCTCGACGCTTTCGAGGGCGCCAGCATCGCCGAGCTGCAATCGCTTTCGGTGGACGGCAAAATCAAACTGACGGGCGTCGTCCTGCGCGGCCGCGTGGAGATCGTGAACGAGAGCGCCACACCCAGGGATCTTTCGAAACTGCTTCCCAAGGATGGCGGTCAGGCCGTCATCGAGAATTGCCGAATCACTGTCAGGCCGGATGGTCAGCTCATCATCACGCCACTTTGATCATCGCACTTCACCGAACTTGTTAACCCCGGGTTATCACGGTTAAATTCTCCTGTTTGTCGGACGGATTTCAAACGCATATACTTAAATGATGGTGAAATCGGGGCTTCTGAACGGGTTCTTCTTGGGCCTTTGTTTTGTCCTGCTCGACGGGCGGACGGCCTATTCCAACGACTCGTGCAGTCCCGCCTCGCCGATGAAAACGCTCGAGAACTACATCCGTTCCTTTCAAGGGATTACGGCAAGAAAGTCCTGTTCCCAGCTGCCTGATTTCAGCAAAATCGGCCCTCAGTGTGGCAAACCCGCGGAGGAGGCCTATGACGTCCTCAAGGAATGCCTGGACACTTCTCAATTCGCCGAGCTTCGCCGGGGTATTCTCACAGCCCTCAAACGCGAACATCTCAAGCAGACCCTTGAACGGGAAATCGAATATGCCTCCCGTTTTTCGTCAGACACCGAGGCCTATCACGAGGTCTGGGCAGTTCTCAAAAAGAGGTGGTCCGAGCGTCTCGTCAAATATCCGTGGCTGCGCTGGAACGACCACGATCCGATGTTAAAAGCTGAGACTCTCGGTGAGATCGGAATCCTGGTACGAGCGCTCGATACTTACCAGGAAGGGAGCGGAACGGTGGTGCTCGAGAGCGGAACCAGCAACGGTTTTCCTCGGGCTACCGGTTATGACTTGCTGCGCTCCGTTCTTGTCCTCGATGCCCTGAATACCCCGGAGGCAGAGGGATGGGCCCGAGCCACGGGTGCAAAAACGAAGAATGAAGTCAAAGCTCTGCTGGAATCCGAACGGTCCTTTATATTCAACATCAATCCTGAATTGCAGCGGGATAAGGGTCTGAGAAAGGATATTTCCAGATTCCTGAAGAAGCACTTTGACGCTCGCGTGATCGCGCGTCTTCTTTATGCGACCGAGGGTCAGACGCAAGGAGAGCTGCTCGCGAGCCGTTTCGCCAAAGTGAGTCGCTGGCTTTCAAAAATGATTCCTTTCAAGCAGAATCGCGCCGCTATTCTGGGTTTCGAAAAGAGATTCGCAAAGGCGCATCTCGCGTTGATGCGGGAAGCGGAACGGGAGGTCGAAAAAACCATAGAGAATCCTCTGCCGCTGCTCGAAAGGCCCGAAATCATCGGGAGTGCGATCGCATCCATGGATACTGAAAAAAGCAGTCTCAAGAAAGAAGCCATGAGCGTTTTCTATTGTCACGCGGCCTCACAAGCCGCGGTCGTTCAGAAGACCTTGAAGGGTGTGGCCTTCGCGGGAGCCGCGGTCCTCGGTGTATCGGGAATCGCGGCACTCGGGGCGGGCGGGGTGGCTTTGACCGCGATGATCATGGGGTCGAAGGCGATCGCGGCCAGCGCCGGCGGAGTCGCCATGGGCGCACTGGCGGTTGGTAATGCCGGTATTGTCGCCAGCACTCCGGCTGACCTCTACCTTCGCATCAAAGATTACAATGACACGAAGAACCTCATTTATCTCAAGCTTGCGAAACCCGAACGGATGGCCGAGGCTTCGGTGAGAAAGAACGAGGCGGTCTTCTGGGGCTCCATCAATCTCCTGGCCGGGACGACGGCCGCGCTGACAAGACCCATTCAAGGCGCGGCTACGATGGCTCATGCTCGAAATGAAATTGATGCTTCGAAACGCCTCGACTCAATCTTGAAAACGGCGCGATGGACGGATAAAGGGCTGATGATCACCGGGACGGCAGGAGTGGTCTATCGGTTTGATGAGAAACGCTAAACCTGTTTTTGATGGCCCGACGCAGCGTCGTCCTGACTTCCGAGGTTGCAAATTTCGGCAACTCGCGCGATGAAGAGACATGCGCTTCGTCATGGTTATGGGTTGGGTATTGAGCTGGGTTCTCAGCTCGATTTCGCTGGCGGCTGACTTTGAACGCGGTGACCCCGCTACTGAAGGCATTCAGGCCGAGAACTTGAAAGCACTGGTCGCGCGTTCTGATGAGAGCGGGTCAGATTCCCTTTTGATCATTAAGAACGGCAAGCTCATTCTGGAGAAGTATTCGGCTGAAGGGGGTAGCCCGATTCAGAGCTTCTCCGTCACGAAGTCCATCGTGAATCTCGGGATCGGTTTTGCGGTAGCGGAAGGGAAACTGGATTCGATCGATGCCCCCGTTCATCGGTATTTTCCGGAATGGAATCAGGGCCGGAAAAAAGGAATCACGATCCGCCATCTGATGAATCATACGTCGGGTATTTCTACGGCATCGGAGGCGGATTTTGTTTATCCGGATTTGATCCAGTATGCGCTCGCGGCCGAAATCGATCATGATCCCGGTTCAAGATTTGTTTACAACAACAAGGCAGTTCACCTTTTGTCTGGGGTTCTTCAGAAGATTACGAATGAGCGGACGGATCTCTATTTGAAAAAGAAGCTTTTTACGCCGCTTGGTATCGTGAATTACCGGTGGCGAGTGGATCAAGCCAATCACGCCGCTGGAAGTGCCGGTCTGGAAGTTACCGCGATGGATTTGGGCAAAATCGGTCAGATGTTGCTGGATCGCGGACTTTGGAAGGGAGTGCGCGTTGTTCAGGAAGACTGGATTGCCCTTTCCACGCGCCCGTCCCAAACTTACGAACCCAGGTGCGGATTGCTCTGGTGGTTGATGGATTGGACTCCAAAGCGGGGCTTTAACGCAGGCGGATGGCTTGGGCAGTATCTCGCGATCATTCCCGAAACGAGAACGGTCGGGGTAAGGCAACTCAAGTATAAACCCGGCATGGACGAATCGAATACCGACGGTTTCGACGATTTTACGGAGCGTCTGGCTGGACTTTCGGAACCTGCAGCTCCTTGAGCGCCTTCGAAACGCAGCGTGCCGGCCGAGGTACGGGCACTTTTGCGAGGCTTCGCGCGAAAGCCGGGTGAAAGCCGACGTTCGTTTCAGGTCGAATCGGCAGACCTTTGTCCGTGATCGCGTTCGCCGCGGTCGTCATCATGCGATTGATTTCCCGGAAAGTGAAGTTTCGTGAATCCAGTTTTGCTATCATTGGCCCTTCATGGTCGATCCAGAAATACGGTTCCGTCAGCTCGTGCCTGGATTTTGAGTTCACTTTCGCGGCTTGCTTGATCCATTCGGGTTTTATGGTCGGGGTTCCGTTTCCTGAGAGCGCGGCCGCTATTTCCTCGACTGAATCGAGATAGGCTTTCTTGATCTTCGCGGTATCGGGCGCGAGGGCTTCCCCCCAACTTCGAGTTACCGCGAAAAGCGAGTTCAGCGCCCGTTCTCGCCTACGGCCCGATTTGCTCAAGGCGGTCATCGTGTTTTTGAAAATGTTTCTGGGATCGAAAGTCGAAGGCCTGACACGGTCGTTTCCGCCGATCATTCGAACAGGCGTTCGCGCGGATGTGTTGTAAATCGTCATCACCGACTCAAAATAGCGTTTTTTGATCGGTTCGCTCAAAGCATCAATTTCGGATAGTGAAAGCCCGAGCCGAACAAGCCAGCTCCGGGTGACCGCGGTTTTGAACTCTTGATCGAAGAGCTTGAATAGCTCGATCGTATCGCGAGGCGCGAAAGGATATTTAGCTTCCTTCATGTGCTGAATCATCCAGAGCAAGTAACTCCGCATGTTGGGCGGTTGTTCTCCAGCAAATAAGCGGCCGTGTAACGTGGTGAAGTTCGGATGGGGTGCGTCGAGATACCGCAAACCGCCCAGGTCAATTTGCGCCCCCTTCGTTGTTTTGTTACCCGAAGTGGGATTCTCCTGAATCACGTGGAGATCAAAGGAGCGTCCCGCGTCCTCCCCGGCAATTCGGGCAAATTGTTGAAGGTGCTCGTTGACCAGCTTCTTTGTCACCGGTGTATCGAGAGGAAGCCCGAGATCCCGGCGAACGATGTACTCGTAAATCCTCTTGAAGTCAGCCGGGTTGTCTGCATGATACCGGAGATGTGCCGGGCGTGTCTGGTTGCCGAGCCGAAGCGTGCTTGAGACCCATTCGCCATTGCGTTCGAACGTCAGCCCGAAGAGATCGGCCGTTGAATCGAGTCCATTGTTGAGGTTCGCGATGCTCATGATGCCGCTATGGACGAGCTCGCTGTTCAATTGTGTTCCGGTTTGGTGAGCACTGTCCCAGGAAGTCGGGGCGAGAGCCGTTACTCCGATACCTTTTTGAACGGCATCGACGTAGAGAATTCTACCGTCCGGGCGTTGGATTTTCAGTTCGCCGGTCCAAAGGGCCCGGCCATCTCCCAGGGCGTCACCGGGCATTTTGGTGCTTCCATCCTGGTAATAACTCGCGAACCATTTCTTTGGGGACTCACCTGTTGGGTCGACTTCCCACGCGAAATGTTCGAGAATCAAGGCTTCGAGCTTCTTGGGATCCTTCGGATAAGTAATGCCAAGCCGGTCGGCCAGTTCGTAGTTAAAAAAGGCAAGTTTCGCGGTATGATTCCGCTTCACGGAATGTCCGATTGAGAATTTCCCGCCCAGATCCAGCATGGAATGTTTACCCGAGCCGAGCTCCTCGAGAGTCGCCGCCAGTACTGAAGCGACCCAGAGGAGGGAAATGCTGAAGCCGAAGCTCAGTCGCCAAATCCAGGTTTTCACAAGATCTTATCGGCAAATCCGTGAAAAGATTTAAGAACCGAAGCGAATTGAGTGTGCAGTTTTCACAACGAAAACGGTTCATGGGCGCTGCCGTGCATCCCCGAACAATTGGGGCAATCGTTTCGCCGGTTCGGGACCCGAGGCAAAGGAGGGAGCTCAGCCTGAGCTGGCTTTATGTCAGGAAAAAACCTCGGATAACCTCGAAATCCCTTCGGAATGACAAGAGGCTCCCTTGATCGATGAAGAGGTCTCCGTAGAAAGTATCACAAAATGTGTGGGTGATCGTGCTCAGTGGACCAGCTATGGATGGCATGCGGCCACTGAGCTGGTCGCAATAATCAGTGGGCGGCAGAAACTCGGGCTTTTCATGTCCGATGGCAGCCATCATCGAAAGAAAGATCCGGTATTTACGGATGATCTCTTCCCGTTCAGAAATCTTGGCTGCCTCGATGTCCAGAAGCGCCTGGGCTAGCACCTTACGCTGAGTTTTGGAAAGAGACCGCCGCGCCTGCGTCGGGCGGCGCGGCTGGAGCTTGATGAATAGTTTATGGATGAAGCCCAGTACCAGAATGATGCCGGCGAATACGACGAAGTTCTTAAAAAGCCGGTAAAGGAATTCGCGCATCTCATCCGAGAGTAGCGAGGAAAATCGTTGCCATTTTCGGGCGACAGCAGATTTGTTAGAGAGACTCGGGGTGCCACCAACGGGATGATCCAGGCTGCGACCCTGCTCTGTCGCTTGCGTCGTTGATTGGTATTTCATGCCGCTGCTTTCTTGGGGGACAGACGAATCGGTCCGGTCGCCTCGCGGTGAGACTCCTCCGGCGTCGTGTTTTGCTTCATGATTATCGGGTGAAAATTTTTCGAGCGAATCTGTCTCCGAAAATCCGGAGTAGTTATCGCCGCTCGCGACTGAACCGCCGCCGCCGCTCGCGACTGAACCGCCGCCGCCGCTCGCGACTGAACCGCCGCCGCCGCTCGCGACTGAACCGCCGGTTTCAGCTGGAAATCCGTCCGGATTCTGATTTTTCGATGGTGACCCAGCGGCTGAGGTCTCCGCTGCCCGCCGATCCTTCCGCTGCGCCATTTCGGGGCGCTTTTCCGGAATAAGATAGTTCAGCAGAACGAGCAGCGCCACTGCTTGGGTAAAAAGATAGACCAAATCCCTGAAAAGGAACTTACTCCTGCGTGCGAGGAATTTCAGTTCGGTCTCGTTGCGGAGTAAGGACGTCTCGTGGAATGAATACAGAAGGAACGTCGAAAAGAATGCAACCACGTAAGCGAAAAGCAAGACAGGATTGAACCTCTCCGAACTTATCGAAACAGCGGCGACGGCGATGGCGTTCAGGGTGGCGGCGAGCAGAAAATGTCCGGGCACCATGGCGAGCATCAGGAAGAGCGTCGATATAAGATGAATTATGATCGGGAGGTCGATTCTCAGAGGCGAGGACCTTCCGGGCCGGGTGACGACGAAGATATAGGCCGAAAAAATCGCGATGCCCAGAAGCCGGAATCTCAGCTTTCTCTCGGGCGAGAGGGCCAGACTCGTGATGCCGTCGGTTTGAGACGGCACGATTCGAGAACCACAAAAGTAGGGGAGCTCTTCGGGTGGGAGTTCCTCGTGGGGAGCGGCAGGACGTTCGAAAAAACGTGAACCTGTGAAGTTTTTCTGAATCAGCAGGGCTATGCCGAAGAGCAGGCAAATCCAGAAGATTTCGCGAAATCCGTGCGCGGCGCCCGAAAGCCAGGCGCCCAGGCTCAACGTCCCCAGGAGCGAACCGAGAAACGCATCGAATATCGTGAATTCCCGGTTCGTCATCTCACCCTCGGTTTGGAGAGACTCCTCAACAGAGAGTCCCCTTTCGCGATCACGTAGTTCGGAACATCGAGTTGCGCGCCCGCTTCCATGAGCTGTTCCAATGAGTTCGCGGAATGCCGGTTGAGCTCCAGCAGAGCCGCTTCGCCGATAGTCATTTTCCGGGTGATCTCGTCAGTGAACGTGCGGGCGTCGATCCAGATGCAGACAATGTTCACGGCCCGGTCCCGGAGAAGCCGGAAGACGTGAAGTATTCGATTCATTTCGGGCCGGTAGACGGGCGCGATCAGCAGCAGCGCGGAACCGAACGGAATCTCCTCCCAGTATCTTTCGAGAAACCATTCGCCGGCGGGACGGGTCGGGTCAGGTGTGCAAGGCTGAAGGCCGGAAATATTCCGGATCATCCAGTGCCGATGGTCAAAACCGCGCCCGAAGGGAAGCTGGAATTCTTGCGTGATGAGTTGTACCCCATTGGCTTTGGCGACACATTCGTGAACGAGTGAAATGGCGATATCCTTCGCGTATTCCCAGGTGCTTTGATCCTTGAAGCCAAGATGATTCTGCGAGCCCATGTCGAGACAGAGTGTGATGTCCGTGTTGATCGTGTTTTCAAGTTCTTTGACGATCAGTTCACCATGGCGGGCCGAGAGTTTCCAATGGATGTTCTTGACCGGATCCCCGGGAGTGTACTCCCGGATCCCGAGCAGGTTGCCCGACTGGCCGGCTGTCGCGCTTTCATGAATGCCGGGAGAGTTCGAGCGCATGGATGCGGGAATTTCAAAATCCTTGAGCGGAATGTATTCCGGTTCCACATTGACGCGATTACGGTCGGGTGCCTCGGATTCAGAAATATCGAACGGAAAAAGCCCCAACGGGTCCTTGATCGTGGCGAGGAGGGGACCAAAACGGTGAAGCCCCATTCCCGCATCGCAGCGGAGTTCGGTAGTGACTTCCCTGATTTCGCCGGGCTCAATCGGCGGCTCGATCGCAAGCAGGATTTCGCCAGTCTTGGAGCCCGAGAAGAAATCACGAATGATCGCGTCTGAAATTCGAAAACCGCTCCCATTACCCACTTCATAAGTGACGGTGATGCCGCGTTTTTCAATTCCGAAGTTCGGGGCCTTTCGGGTTACGGAGAATCTGGCCGCGCACGCCTTTGCTTTGAAGAAGAGGCCGGAGATCAGGAGCATGAATGCGAGGAAAAAAATGAGGCCTGGCCTCGATCCAATGGCGATGATCCCCGAGGCAAGCACGATCAGCAGAAAAGCCGAGAACGGATGAAACCACGAGCGTCGACGGAAAAAGAGATGCTCGAAGGTCGAAAGCTCACGGGCGTATTCCTTGCTGTCAATCGGTTCGACCGGGCGAAAGTAATCAGCAAAACCGCGAAATCTGATTTGTTTCATTCGGGAGTGCCAACCGGAACGGGGACCTCCGCGAGAAGGCGCGTCAGAATGGCTTCCGTGTTTTGGCCACGCAATTTGGCTTCACCGCTCGGAATCAATCTGTGTGAGAGAACCGGTTTAACCAAGCGATAAACATGGGTCGGCCGGACGTAGGGTTTGGAGTCGAGGAGCGCGTACGCCTGCGCCGCGCGGATGAGAGCCAGCGTTGCGCGGGGGCTCGCTCCGAGTTTGAGGTCCGGGCAGGAGCGGGTCTTTTCGACGATCTGGATCGCATAATCCAGGACCTCGTCCGAGACTTTGACCTGAGGGAGTAGTTTCCTGATCCTGATGATCTGATCCGGCTTGATGACGGGCCTGAGCTGATGGATCGGATGATCAACGTTCTGGCTCTTGACAATTTGAGCCTCGGATTCGCGCACGGGATAGCCTAGCGAGAGCTTCATCATGAAGCGGTCAAGCTGCGCTTCGGGAAGCGGGAAGGTGCCCTGGTGTTCGATGGGATTTTGAGTCGCAATGACGAAGAACAGGGGATTGAGTTCACGGGTCGCTCCCTCGAGCGTCACCTGGGATTCGGCCATGGCCTCGAGAAGCGCGGACTGTGTCCGCGGCGTTGCCCGGTTGATTTCATCGGCTAGAAGGACCGTGGTGAAAATCGGGCCCGCCTGGAAGCGGAATTGTCCGGTCTGGGCCTGATAAATCGAGGTACCCAGGACATCGGCGGGCAGCAAGTCAGGAGTGAACTGAACGCGCTTGAAGTCGATATCAACCGACCGGGCCAGCGCTCGCGCGAGCATGGTTTTGCCGGTTCCGGGGACATCCTCAAGGAGGACATGTCCACCCGCGAACCAGGTACATAGAACGAGTTTGATCGAGTCGGTCTTTCCGAGAATCACGGTCTCGACGTTCTGAAGGAGGCTTTGGACCGTCTGCAGGGTCTCTTTCATAGAAGGTCTCCGATTCATCGAGATTGTAAACCAAGAAGTGCCGTGTTCAAGAAAGTTCAGCGGGTGAGCCGGAATAAAGCTGTTTGCCTGGCGGGCGACTATGCTTTTTTGCCATTAGGGTTGAAACCGCTCCGGGGTTTTCTTTAGTATCCGTTCACCGAAGTCATTGATCGAACTGAGGTCCTTCTGAAAGGAGAATTATGTCCAGAATCCGATTCATTCTGGTAGCCGGTATTGCCGTCACCTTGTCTGCCTGCGACTCCAGTGGGGGCGCTGACGGGATGGCTGCGCAATCCCCCGTCGACGCGATTGTTCACGATGCGCCTGTTCAGGCGGTTCCGGGAGCCGAGCGTGGGAGGGTGGGAACTTATGAAATCGACGCCCTGGTGTTCACCGGGCCGGGGACATGGGACAGCGAAATTCCAGGAATCAGGGATGTGCTCAATCAACATGGGGTCTCATTTCGGGAAGTCGGCTCCGACGAGCTGAACAATATGTCGGTCGACGAAATCGCGAGATTCGGCATTATTATTTGGCCGGGCGGTAGTGGTGGAACAGAGACAGCGAGCCTCAGTACGGAGACCAAAGCGCGATTGCGGCAGGCGGTTCAAGAACGGGGGGTAAGCTGGATCGGCTTCTGCGCGGGAGCTTTCGTCGCGGTCGCGCCCGCTCCGGCTCCGGGGAAGGACCCTTCTTATGGAATCGGAATCGTAGATGGCCCCGAACTTGAGTACTATTACCTTGAATATGAGATGGCGAACCAGTTGGACGTCGCCATGCTCGAGCATACGTTCGCGGACGGCACGAAAAGAGACATTCTTTGGTACGGAGGTCCTGTGACTCCGGGCGGACCTGGGAGCGTCGTTGCCAAGTATCCGAACGGCGACGCGGCGATTTCGCAGGTTTGGGCGGGGCGCGGTCTTGTCATGCTAGTAGCCGGGCATCCCGCCGTTCCGGCTTCCGTTGCCGGGGAACTCGGGGTGACCGATTCAGACGGCGCTGATCAGGATGCTGCGTGGAAGCTCATTGAGGCGACGCTTGCACAGCGGCCGCTGCCGGCGTTTTAGACCCAGAGGTCTGCTCTATTGCCGGGCAGGAATAGGTGAGCGCTCCAGTTCGGCTGAATCTGCGTCATCGCTGGATTGCGACTTGCCGGCAAAAGAATTCATTCGTATTCTTATCCCAGGTGATGAGTTTTCAATCCGCGGTCAAATGCATTGTGCTCCTGGCATTCATGTTGGAAGTCGTTCATCCAACAACGACGTTCGTGCGCGAGAATTCAGCGCCGCTTTCGACAATAAAAATCGCGAAAACCCAAGTAACCGGATCGCAGACAGCTCGAAACGTCGAACAGGCGAAGGACGTCATTGAGCAGGATGAAAATTATTTGAGCTGCAGTGCGATTCTTCCTTCCCCCTGTTTGTCTCCAGAACTCGTTATTTTGGAGCAACTGTTCGCATCTTTGAACGAGGGCTCGCCTCAGGACTCCGACAGGTCTATTCAGCGCCCCCCGTCCCGTACCTAAGTGTGCTGGGGCACTCGTGTGCCCGATTTCCAAACAAACCACAGAAACCGGCTCTGATTGAGTCGCTTACGTAATATTGGAGCGCAAGATCATGATGATCCAAACAGAGATTATCATTTATCGCAACCGCAGCGTTGTATTCGAACACTTGGTCAATCCGAAAAAAATGAGGCATTGGCTCGAGGACTTTGTAACGGCAACCTCGAAGACGAGGATTGCGTCTCAGGGGCCATATGTTCAAGTGATCCGGACAGCTTGTAGTATCGAAAAGATACATGGAACCGTAACTCAAATTATCAAAGACAGTAAGTTCTCGTTTAGCTTTTCAACATCTCTCTCGCGAGTTACGGTACATTATGAATTGTTTCCTCATGACGGGGACGCAGCCACTCGGTTGCTCGCCGGCGAAGAGATTCTTCCTGCGCGTTTTTTCGCGAAATTGACCGCACCCGTGTTCGAGCGCGCCGCACGCAAAAGGAAAGCCGCGGATCTACAGAGGCTGAAGACATATTTGGATGCTGGAGGTGATAAACCATGATGGATTGCACGGTTCGTGTCTTTAGGTTCGGGCTTGTTCTTGGCGCTCTTCTCGCGGCCTGTGTGGCATACGGAAAGTCCATCGTTCCAACCTCCGTCGAGCCCATTGATTACGCCGTGGTGAAATTGAGATCCGCGGGGATTTCGGAAGGGCTGATTTCGACGGTGAAGCAGTTTCATGTCCCGGAAGAACGAGATTGGATCGTTGAGATGAATGTCTTGGGTTTTCTGGGAAAGGCCGACTACTCAGCGCATCTGAGCCACGACGCGATTCGGAAATGCCGAGAATTTATTAGCGCGCACCACAGGCAACTTGTTCGCGTCGAAAAGAGGTCCGGCGTTCCTAAAGAGGTGATCGCGGCACTTCTTTGGGTCGAGACGAAACATGGGAGACACATCGGAAGCCATAAAGTCGGACATGTCTATTTCAGTCTTCTGCAAGCGGACCATCCGGAAGTCTTGAAATCGACCATGATCAGATTGTTGAATAGAGCGCCGGCGCAAGCGGCCGAAACCAGGCAAAAGGTGATCGACCGCTCGATAGCCAAGTCAAATTGGGCCCTGATCGAGCTTAGGTCGTTGGACGCGATTCAAAAGAGTGGACGCGGAAGTGCGCGGGATCTGGTCGGCTCGTACGCGGGAGCGTTCGGCATTCCGCAGTTTATCCCGTCGAGTTACTTGCAGTGGGCGCGCCCCGGTTTAAAGGCGCGGCACGCCGACTTATTCAAAATGGATGATGCGATTCAGAGCGTTGCCTTTTATCTGAAGGCAAACGGATGGAAGCGAAAGGACCAGGCAAGTCATCGGTCGGCCCTGCTTCATTACAATCGTGCTCAGGGATACGTGGATGTCATTTTGAGGATTGCTCAATGTGTAAAAGCTCAAGGGGAGAAGTGCTCCCCATCGGCTTGATCGCTGCGGTATTCGGGCCTCGCTGAACCCAGGCGTTTCGGGCACCGTATTTGTAGTCTCCGGTAAAATGAAAGAAGGACGGAGATGAAATCCAGCAAGCAGCCTGAAATGAGAGCCCCCGGGAGGGAGCGCAAGCGACCGGTCCGGGAATCAAAGAGAGCAGTTCGCGAGGCGCGGGAACGAGATACTCGTGAGAGCCGCCCCGCTGGCCGACGTTTGAACAAAGACGTCAAAATCGTGAGAACCAGCTCGATACCATGGAAAAAAAAAGAAGAAGGATGAAATCCGGATTACATAGTCGTGATACTTACCGTAACTCCTAACCCCGCGCTCGATCTCGCCGGAGTGGTTGATGAAATCCTCTCTGACGAGAAGAATTACGTTCAAGACGAGACCCGTCATCCAGGTGGGAACGGCATCAATGCCGCCCAGGTAATCGCGCGTTTGGGAGTTCAGGTTTCCGCGACCGGCTTTTTAGGCGGTGGAACGGGTCAGGAAATACGGTCGCTTCTTGATGCGGAAAGCGTACCGCACCAGTTTATTCCGATCGAGGGGCACACTCGGACCAGTGTGACCGTTTCCAACCGAAAGACCCATCGGCAGACACGACTCAGTTTCCAGGGACCCGATATTTCGAGAGCCGAGGCTAAGAAGCTCGAAATCCTGGTTAGCAGGTTGAGACCGCCGGCAATTTTGGTCATAGGCGGAAGTTTGCCCGGAAAGTACCTTCCAGCGAATATCGTTTCACTCGCGAAGCAGGCCCGGAGCAGGTCAGTTTCAGTTTTCGTCGATGTACCGGGAAAGCTTCTCGCTCCCATGGTGAGTGCCGGGCCTCACCTGGTCAAGCCGAATCTGTCTGAGTTCTGCGATTTGATTCAAAAGAAAGTCGAGACAACAGAAGAGGTTCTCAAGGAAGCTCGCTCACTTTTGTCGTTAAAAAGAATACCGATTCTGTGTGTCTCCTCGGTTCAAGGCGGCGCGCTGTTTGTCACTCCACAAGGAGCTTGGTTCGGAAGAGGACCGAGAGTCCGCGCCATGAGTTCCGTCGGAGCCGGTGATTCCATGGTTGGCGCAATGACGGCTCAAATCTGGAAGGAAAAGCTCATCTTGAGATCCGGAATAGACCTTAATGCCCTGGAAGTTAAAGCGGAGACGGTATTTCGATGGGGGTTAGCCGCTGCAATGGCCACGGTCATTACTCCAGGAACGCAGCTCGGCACTAGAAATCAGATCGAGGCCTTTCTTGAGAAAATTGAGATAACGCGGATCAACGTGGCGGGCAAATCACGTCAGCGGCGAGGGCGTCGTGGCTCTCAATAGCAGGCCATGGGCGGAATGGAAGCCGCACGGTGGCTCGTGGTAGCCGAGAAAGGAGCGAAGGAAACAATTCTGGAGGTTCCTCAAAAAAATTGTGAGGAGCCAAGATTGTCAAGCATTACACATGGAGAAGTATCACAATGCCACAACCGATACGAAAGATCGTAGTAGCCTTTGAGCCTTCACCTGAAAGTCCCGAGAATCGGCTTGGATCTGAACTCGCGACGGTGTTCACTTCTGAGCTTTTGGCGCCTGACCTGAAATTCGTCACAACCGTTGGCAAGCGGGACATCGAGCCAGGTGAAACTGCGAGGCAATTTGCGGCTAAGCTGATCCATTCGCTCCGCCAAGCTTCAGCCCCCATTAAGTCGATCGAGGTCATTCCGACGCGAGAAGGACTCAAGGACGCGGTGGAGGCATTATATGATTATGCGGTACGAGTTAATGCTGACCTGATTATCGCGCCTAACCACGGCAGACGTGGCCTTAGCCGCTTGCGACGGGGCAGTTTTGTCGAGTCGCTCGTCATGACCTCCGCGATTCCCGTCCTCACGCTCGGGCCACGCGCCCGAATTTATCGGCCGATTCGGCGAATCCTGTTTCCAAGTGACTTCCGGTCCGACTCGAAACGTGTTCTTGATCGAGTTATTGGTTTGGCCGGCCAGCTGAATGCAAAAATCACGATTTTCCATGCGGCGACTATGCCGCGTGCTGGCGAAATTCCGCTGAGTAAGCCGGCCGCCGTTCGTTTTGAAGACTTGGAAATTCCGCCTGCCTGGAGAGACTATCACGAGCAGCGGCGTCAAGAAGCTGAGGCGTTCACCGACCATATTCGGGTGTCGAGAGTTGACGCCGAAGCCCTGTTTGATTCATCCGGCCAGCCTGTCGGTGAGGTCATTCAGTTGATAGCTGCGGCTGAGGACGTTGATCTGATCGCGATTTCGGCTCGTAGTGGACCGATTTCAACGTACTTTAAGGGAAGAATCACGCAGCGACTGATACGACAGGCGCATTGTCCCGTCTGGGTGCTTCATGAGAATCGGCTTGAAAAGGCCGGTGGCATTGGCGATGAAGCGCAATCCGTCGCGTGATACGTTCCAGGATTATCGCGGGTCCATTGACTCGGGCTCTGGACCGGTTTTCCCGTGCGACTGATGGGTTTCCCTGAGTTCGTCCACGAACGTGCCCTCCCAAAACTGCGTTCCGAGAAAATAGGCGGCTCGTGCGATGACGTGCGCGCCCACTGGTGCGGTTAGGAATATGAATAGAATGGCGGCAAGAGCACGAGTCGTGACGCCGAGTTCTCCGAAGTAACAAGCGACCGCCAAAAACAAGCAGCCGATCCCGACCGTGCCGACCTTGGTCGAGGAGTGCATGCGTGTGAGCAGATCGGGCATACGCAGCACTCCCAACGACGCAATCAGGATAAAGAGCGAACCGATGCCGAGTAAAAGCCCCGCTGGCCATTCGTTCATGGGATCTCCTTCGAGTGCTTTCGCCGATCTTTCTGCTGACCCATCTGCTGGACATAGCGTGCAAAAGCTACCGTGCTGAGAAAGGCGATGAGTGTAAGGGTGATCGCGACGTCTAAGTAAACGGACTGGCGAGCCGAGATTGAATACACTGCGATGAATCCGGCGGAAAGGATCGCCAGCAGGTCAAGGGCAACTACCCTATCGGGAAGCGACGGTCCCATCGCGAGTCGTAGAAACACGAGGACGAACGACAGGCTAAGACTGCCGAACGCGATTGTCAGGGCCCACAGAAATTCTGGGTTTTGAGAGGTCATCGGAGTAACTCAAGAATTCGACGTTCCATTTGGTCCTTGAGAAGCTTTCTGAATGCCTCCGTGTTCTGATCGGGGATGTACATTGCGTGGATATATAAAACCGTACGATCGGCGGACACGTCCAGACTGAGCGTTCCAGGAGTAAGGGAAATCAGGTTCGCCAGGAGGGTGATTTCGAAATCAGTGGTGGCTTCTAAGGGGATGGATATCACCCCTGGAATCATGCGATGCCGCGGCGTAACGATGTCATGGGCGATTTTGAGAGTGGCTTTGACCAGCTCTGTAATGAAGAAAATGAAGAAGCTTGCCAGCCCGAAGGTCTTTCTAAAATAGCTGGTACTACCGAGAGTTCGCCTCGCGATCCAAAGTGAGAGAAAGCCGATCACATAACCAAAGAGAAGGTTTACGAGTGTCAGTTCGTTGGACAAGGCGCCCCAGAATAGCGCGAGAAGGAGATTCCAAACAAAGAGTCTCATGGATTTGCGCCTCCGGTGTTCTGCAATACGAGTTTGACATAGGCTTGTTTCCCAATCAGCTCGTCCGCGGCTCTGAGCGCAATACTTGAAAACGGGTCGGTAAACAGTCCAATAACGACTGTAATGAGCGCCAAAACGGTGATTGGCAGGAGAAGATAGAGCTGTTGGGTTCTGTTCAGGGGATTGATTCTCGCGCTGTTCGGAGCGTTTTTCCAGAAAACTTCATTCCAGATTTTAGTCATCGAAAAGGTCGTCAGGAGCCCAACGACCAATGAGATTACGACGATCGGGAATTGGCCTGATTCCAAACCGGCCTGTGCCAACAGAAACTTTCCCCAGAATCCCGAAAGAGGCGGAAGGCCTGCGAGCGAAAACGCCGAAACCAGAAAGAGCAACGAAAGGAAGGGGGAGAGTCGATAGGTGCCCCCCAGCTGTTGGAGGCGAAAGCTGCCTCCTGAGAGTTGGACGACACCGCTGACGAAGAAAAGATTCGTTTTCACGATGATGTGGTGAACAATGTAGAAAAATGACGCCGCTATTCCTAGTCGAGTGTTGAGAGCGAGACCCATTGTCATGTACCCTATTTGGCTCACGATGTGGAACGAGAGAACCCGGCGAAACTCGTTCTGAGCAACGGCACCAAGCACACCCGTGATCATGGTCAGCCCGGAGATTGAGATGAGCAGTTGATTGGGCTCGCCCAATGGAAGCGGAAACAGAAGGGTGAAAGTTCGAATCAGGGCATATACTCCGACCTTGGTCAGAAGCCCAGCGAATAGCGCCGAGACAGCCACCGGCGGAGCGGGATAGGAGGCAGGTAGCCAGAAGAAGAGTGGGAATATCGCGGCTTTCAGACCAAAAGCTCCGAGAAGCAAAAGTGAAATAGGTTGAGCGACTGCGGCGAGGACTGGATCTGAGAGCTTCAAGGAGAGGTGAGCGAAGTTTAAACTACCCGTGTTTCCGTAAAGTAGACCTACTGCGATCAGAAATAGCATGGAACCGAGCAGATTCATCACGACGTAGGGCACTGTTCCCGCAATTTGGGAACGGGATCTGCCCATGGACAGAAGAACGAATGACGAGATCAGCAGGACCTCGAACCAGACATACAAATTGAAAATGTCTCCGGTAAGAAAGGCCCCGTTTATACCGAATAAGAGAAGTAGCGTTACCGGATAATATCCGAAAGCTTGACGTTCCCGATCGATGGTCTGCAGCGAATAGGTGACACTCGCTAGTCCAATTAGCCCGGTGATCACAACCATGGTCCCAGAAAGAATGTCCGCCACGAAGGTGATTCCATAAGGAGCAGGCCAGGAGCCTAATTGGAGCACTTGGATTCCGCTAGCGAGAATCTCCTTCAGCAACAGGACGGATGAATAAAGGAGAAATGCGGCTCCAACGAACGATATACGCCGCTGCATTGCCAAATGTCTCCTGGTCAGTAGCCCTATTCCGGCCGTCAAAAATGGAACGAGAATCGGCAGCGCCATCAATAAGTTCATAGAACGCTCTCGTTCTCGCTCTCGTTAGTGATGACGTCAGGATTCAAAGACTTTAGATCGCGATGGGTTCGGTAGGTAAGTGCCACCAGGAAAGCCAGGAGCCCGAAACTAATGACTATCGCCGTCAATATCAGCGCCTCCGGCAAGGGATTTGCGAAACTCGTCGTGAGGTTTGCTGCGTCCTGTGGAATGAGGGGAGGGGTACCGCGGGTCATTCTTCCGCTGGCGAAGATCAGGAGATTCGTGGCATTGGAGAGAATTGATATGCCGAAGATCAGCTTTACAAGGTGTTCTTGCAGAACGAGATAGAGACCTATCGCGAACAAGCTTCCTATAATGAGTGCCAGGAAAGCCTCCATCAGCTTTCCTCCTCTTCGAGGATGAGAATAATCGTGAGCGCTGTTCCGAGGACGACAAAGTACACGCCCAAGTCGAAAAAGAGCGGAGAACCGATCTCGAGCTTGCGTCCCTGCTCAAGATCCATGATTAGCCATGTGCCGGTCAGAAAAGCTTTCTTTCCAAACAGGGCTATAAGACCACTGACGGCGGCGAGGCCAAGTCCAAGGGCGATAAATGTTTGCGGCTCAAGTCCCAGGCTTTTTCTGACCGATGTTTCACCGAATGCGATTCCGTACAGAGCCCATGCACTCGCGGCCACCAGGCCGCCAACAAACCCTCCGCCTGGCGCATTGTGCCCTCGCAGAAGCAGAAAGATCGAGTAGAGCAAAAGCAAGGTGATTAGAAACCTGCTCGCGGTCCGAAGAATCAAGGAGGTCATGGTACCCTCGATGCTTCGGTTTTTATCCGGACTAGTCCAAAGATGCCGATGGCGGCTACTCCAAGAACCGTAATCTCGCCTAAAGTATCCAAAGCACGAAAATCCACCAAGATGACGTTTACGATATTTCTTCCATGCGCCAGAGGAACGCTATTGTTCGAGAAGAAGTCGCTCAACGACCGGTCAAGCGGCTGTTTTAATGTGTTCCACACCAAGCTTGTCATGAGTGTGCCGAACGTAGCTGATAAGACGAGGGTTAGCGCGGTTCTGAAGGGGCGTGGAACAACGCGCGCGTGCTCGGGAAGCTTACTCAGCACCAGCGCCAGGACAATCACCGTCATGGTTTCGACAAGAAACTGAGTCATCGCTAGGTCGGGAGCTCCGTATAGAACGTATGTCAATGCAATCGCATAGCCGAGAACTCCCAAGGAAACGACTGCAACCAGAGGCAAACGCGTCTTTGCGGCATTCAAGGCACCCAGAATCATTAGAAATCCAAGTACCCACTCGTAATAGAGAATGCTCCTGAAGTCCGATAACGCCCAATTCAACCACTGCTCCGATCCGAACGCAAGCAGGATGATCATCAGCGATCCGAGCAGCCAAGACAGATAGGCGAAAAGACTGCCGCTTTGAAGGAAGTGGGTTTGCTTCGCGGCGAGCGTTTTCAGAAGCTTGAGGAGAATGTGATATCCGTGCCGCGGGGTCAGTGAGGCGGTTCTGCCGACAATCGAGCGCAGTAAGATTCCGAGACGATGTCGCTGATAATAAATCAGAAAGCCGCCGACTGCTGAGATGGAACTTAGCGCAAGCGGAGGACTAAGGCCGTGCCAAATGCTGAGCGACACCTCTATGCGATGACCGAGAATAGCGCTGGACGCGACACCAGCAAGCTTCGCAAAAACGTCGGGAGCGAATCCGAAGACGATGCCAAGCAGAGCGAAAACAACCGGAGCGATCAAAAGGTTTAGGGACGTTCCGTGTTTGTTTTGCGTCGTGTTCGGGGTGAAGAACATGCTAACGCCGACAAGTAGCGCAAGTGCCGTGAGTGCCATCATCGAAACCGTCGTCGCGACGAGGAAAACCCACGGAGCTGAATCCGAATCCAATAGGCTTCCGTAGACGAGTTCCTTGCCGATGAACCCGAAAAAGAGCGGCATTCCCGCCATTGAAAGGCAGCAGAGCGCGGCGGAGAGGGCAGTCAATTTCATTGTTCGAAACAGGCCTGACAGGGCGTTTATGTGACGAGAGCCAGTCGCGTGATAAACGATTCCGGCAACCAGAAAGAGGCCGCCTTTATAAAGAGCGTGAATAACGAGATACGCGACGAGTGCATTGACAGCGATCGGTGATCCAATTCCCAAAAGCAAAACGAGAAGGCCGAGAGCAATTAGGGTAAGATAGGCGAGGATAAGTTTCATGTCTCTTTGTTGGAGCGCCATAAAGGAACCGGTGAGCAGTGTCAGGGTGCCTGCCGTAGTGAGCAGCAGGAACCAAGCGTCGGAGCCACCTAGAGCGGGGTTAAGGCGTCCCAGGAGAAATATTCCCGCTTTTACCATCGTGGCAGAATGAAGGTAGGCGCTGACTGGAGTGGGAGCTTGCATCGCGCTTGGAAGCCAGAAGTGAAATGGAAATTGCGCGGATTTGGTGAGCGCTCCGAGCACAATTAAGATGAGAGCGGGAAGGTAGAATGCGTGAGTTCGGATTTCCACGCGGTTTTCGATGAGCTTGGGAATTTCGTATGTGCCCGTGATCAGGAAGAGAAGTATAAAACCCGCCAGCATCGCGAGACCACCGGCGCTCGTGACGAGAAGTGCTTGGGTGGCCGCGCTCCGGGCTTCACCACGCTCGTTTTCAAATCCAATAAGGAAGAATGAAGCGATGCTGGTCAGCTCCCAAAAGATGAAAGTCAGAATTAGATTGTTCGAGAGAACGAGTCCGAGCATTGAAGCCATGAAGAAAAAGAAAAAGGAGTAGAACCTGCCCAGGTACTTATGGTCCTGCAGGTAGCTGCTGGAATATATAAGGATGAGGGTGCCAATCCCGGAGATCAGGAGTGAGAAAAGGAGGCTCAGCCCATCGAGCGCGAATGATAAGGCGATTTTCGGCTCGCTCAGCCATGCGAATTCCTGAAGAATGATGCTTCCGCTAGTTATTGAAGGGAGCTGTGCGAAAAAGTAGAGCGTCAGAGCCCCGGAAATCGTCGCCAGAGGCCAGATCGCATGTCGCTTCAAGAGGAAGTAGGCGAAGGGCGCGATGACGGCAGCGGCAAAGCCCGATAAAACAGGGTGTATGAGCTGGAAAGTCGAAATCTCTGACACGGATGCCCCTTTGCGAACGAACCGGCGAGATATGCACGGCTGATGCCGGCAGTCGGCAACACCGGCGGCTTAAGCCGCCTTGTTCGCAGCGTGGGGTTGGCCGCTGCTCTGACCCGACTCACGGTTGTGTTGCAGAAAAGGCTCGAGAAATCGAGTTAACTCGACGGGAACGAGAAGCTTCGTGGCTTGCGATCCTCCGATCTTGCGGAGCGTCTCAAGGTATTGGAGCGACATGGTTTTGCTGTCGACGAGGCGAGCGGTTTGAAAGACTTTATCCAGGGCCAGTGCAAAACCTTCGGCGCGCAGAATCTCAGCCTGCCTTTCGCCTTCAGCCCCCAAGATGGCCGCTTGTCTTTGACCTTCCGCCACCCGGATCGCCTGTTCTTTACGTCCTTCCGCTTCGAGAACCATGGCGCGGCGGTTTCGTTCGGCCGACATTTGTCTGGTCATCGCCTGTTGGATCTCTTGCGGTGGAATGATCTCTCGAATTTCGACTGCCGTGACTTTGATTCCCCACCTGTTCGTAATTTCATCGAGTTTACCGCGAAGTGCTTGATTTATCGTTTCTCGCTTCGACAGTACCTCATCAAGCGCCATCCCACCCACCACGGCACGAAGCGTTGTGATTGCGATACCTCGAGAGGCCCCGACGTAGTATTCCACATTGAGAACGCTCGGAAGAGCATCGACGATTTTCATATAAACAAGAAAGTCGATGGAAACCTGCGCGTTATCCTCGGTAATACAAGTTTGCGGTGGGACGTCAAAAAAGGTTTCACGGAGATCCACGCGGACCCCGCGGTCAATGAAAGGAATCAGAAGGACCAATCCAGGGCCACGTTCCCCGAGTAGGCGGCCGAGCCTGAATACGATCAGTCGCTGGTATTCCGGAACTATTCGGATCGCCATAATGGTCAAGATGAGCACCGGGGCGAAAATCAGCCCGACCAGAATCGATGTTTGGATATTCATGGCATAGTCCTCCTGTATTTGACCTTGAGAGTCACTCCTTCCACGGCAGTCACCTCGACCCGCTCTCCTTCCGGAATGGTTTGCGACGCGAGTTGGTCCTCCGGTTCGATGACAGCGCTCCACTCTTCGGTGCCCAGTCTCACCCTGCCTTCAGGAGCAAGCGGTATGCTAACGACGGCGATCTGGCCAACCAGCGTTTGGGATCCTGTTGCAAGGGGGAGGTGACGAGATCGTAGGATAGCTCGAAGCACCAGAACGCTGAAGGAAGCCATAAAGACGGAAATTCCAGCAATTAGCCACGGATTGAGGGCGACACGCGGCATGCTGGGAGAAACCGGGTGTAGGGGTCGATAAAGGATGAGAGAACCTAAGATAAACGCCACCATGGCAGCAACTCCCAAGAACCCGAAGCCTTCAGTCTGAAGTTCAAAAATCAGCAAGGCGATCCCTATGGCGAGGAGTGCCGCGCCTACCCAGTTGAAAGGAAGGCTTCCGAGCGCCGCGAAAGAGATGAGCAGCGATATTGCTCCCGTGACACCGGGAAAGATCATTCCAGGGCTATAGAGTTCAGCGATAATTCCGATGAACCCCAGAGTCATGAGCAGATATGCGATGTTGGGGTCGGTGATCGCGTGCAGAATGCGCTCGGCGAAGTTCATGGATTTTTCGATCACCTTCGCGTTCTTGGTTCTTATCTTGATAACTCCGGCCGCCAGGCTGACTTTTGAACCATCAATGCTCTGCAGTAGACTGCCGCGATTTTTCGCCGTCAGATCGATGACGTTTAACTCGTCAGCTTCTTCGGCAGTGATGGAAACACTTTTGCGAACTGCGGATTCAATCCATTTCGCGTTCCGCCTCCTTTGAAGGGCGATTGAACGGGCAAGAGCGGCCGCATCATTAACTACTTTTTCAGTGACGGCGCCGCGGGTTTCTTTTTCTTTTTCGCCACCCAGACTCACCGGGTGTGCCGCGCCGATGTTTGTTCCTGGCGCCATCGCGGCGAGATGGGCGGCAATGGTGATGAACATCCCGGCCGAGGCGGCACGCCCGCCCGGAGGGGTAACATAGACAATAACAGGCACCCTGGAGTTCAGAATGGTCTGAGTCATTTTGCGCATCGAACTTTCAAGCCCACCCGGTGTATTGAGTTCCAGGAGAATGGCTCTGGGAGGCTGGTTTTGATGCGCGATCTTGAAATGTGCCTCGAGGTATCTGGCACTCAGCGGGTTAATTACGCCATCGATCCTGAGTACCCAAATCTCGTTGGTTGCGTCCGCGCCGGCGCTCGATGTCTTGAATTCCTGGCAAAAGGGTCTCGCTTCCGAGAAGACCAGGAGAAGAGAAAAGATGAGGATGAAAAAAAATGTGCGTCGAAAGGGCATGCCGATGACTCGTGAACGGCGGATGCAAAATACAGCCCGGAACTGTCCAGCCGCGGAGCCTACCGCGCAGATCCATGAAGGCGTAAGAGGTGACGCAGCAGTCGGTTGATTTGCGACTGTCGCCGAAGATAGTACGCGGCCAACGAGTCTTTTTTCATTCCAACGCGAACGGTCACGAAGCGCCGATCGTCCGTGGTAAAAACATCCTCGTCGGTGTGGTCGTCACCGACAAAAAAGCCGAACTTCGCGCGGGAGTGCGCGATAAGGTTGCTGAGGGCGATCCCTTTGTGGGGGCCGCAGTTCGGAACAATGTTGAAAACGAGTTTGCCGGGAATGATTTTCGCGCCGTGGTTTACCGTCTGGAGAGCGTCGAGAATGCGCTCGCGAGCAAGCTTCTTCGCCGTCGAGGCTCTGTAATGAAGAGCGAGCGAAACGCCCTTATCTTCAAGGACTATTCCCGTGTCCCGAAAGTCATCCAGGAAAGGGCTCAGAATGCACTTCCAAGTATTGCAGATGTTCTCAAGCTCGCGAACCGATGAAATGCCAGGAATCCCTTCCAACCCGTGATTGCCGACCAGATATTTCGGTCCTGATGGAATTCGCCGTCTCAAGTCAGCCAGGCTGCGGCCGGAAATCACCGCCGTCGGAACAGCGGCGCTGAGTCTCATGAAAAGCGATTCGGTTTCTTCGGACATTCTTGCCCGGCCTGGTTCGGAGACGATTGGCGCGAGGGTGCCGTCGAAATCAAATGCATAGAGTGCTTCGGATAAGCTCAGTGACTCGAGGACACGGACGTTTGCTCTTGAGAAGAGATATTTCATCTTCATTTCTCGGCTGAAAAATACCGCAGTCCGCTTTCCCGAAGTTTTCCGAAAAAGCGATTTTGCTGCCTGATACGAGCGGCATCAATGAGCATCCGCCCGGCCCATCGGAATATATTGAATTCCTGAAGCAGTCCTCGCATGCTGCGCATTCGGTCACGCTGTTCGCGCTCGGGCATGTTGAGCGCGCCAGCCAGAGCTTGGGCGCACTGGTCTATATTGTAGGGGTTAACGATCACGGCTTCCGGAAGTTCACGAGAGGCACCGGCAAATTGACTGAGAACAAGGACACCTTGCTCGTCGTCGCGGGCCGAGACAAACTCCTTTGCGACTAGATTCATCCCGTCATGCAGACTGCTTACAAAACACAAGTCCGAGGCCCGAAAATACTCGAAGATTTGCTCAGATCCGTGGTGTTCGGCCTTGAGTATGATCGGGTTCCAGCTTGAGGTCGCGAACCGTTGGTTAATCTGTGAGGCCAGCGCTCTTACCTGATTTTCGAAACTTTGATACTGGGTAATCGATGAGCGAGTGGGTGCGGCGATCTGTACGAAGGTGAACTTGCCGATCCATTCTGGAAAGAGCTCGAATAGCCTTTCGATGGTGACAAAGCGTTCCAGAATGCCCTTCGTATAATCCAGTCGATCGACACCAATCCCGATCTTGCAGTCCGGAGCGATGTCGTTGGCCCGGCGAACGGCCTTTCGGCAGTCCGGGATTGGTTTTTGGCCTTTCAGCCAGCGGGAGGGCCACTCAATGGAGATCGGATACGAGTTGATCGCCGTGAGTTTTTTTTCAAGTGAAACGGTCGAGGTTTCACGGTCGATGCGGCATTCCATGAAGCGATCGACCGAATCGAGGAAGTTGTTGCAATGAAACCGGGTGTGAAACCCAAGAATGCTGCTTCCGAGAATTCCTTCCAGGATCTCCTCACGCCAGGGGCAGATTCCGAAGGCTTCCGGATTCGGCCAGGGGATATGCCAAAACGAAATAATGGTCGCGTGCGGAAGCTTTTCACGCACCATTCTGGGCAATAGAGCGAAGTGGTAATCTTGGACAAGAACGACGGGATCTTCGGTTTTCGCCTCGCTGACCACCGCCTCGGCAAATTTCCGATTCACTTGAACGTATTTTTCCCAATCGGACGTGCGAAAAATCGGACGGGTGTGCGCAATGTGGCAAAGAGGCCACAGCCCTTCGTTCGCGAATCCGTAATAGTAGCCTAGTTCCTCTTCTCGCGAGAGCCAAACCCGGCGGATTCTATACGCAGGTTTGTCTGGAGGAACCATGACGTGGTCATTTTCATCCACGGCCTCCTTGTCGGCTGTTCCACTGCCGTGCGCGATCCATGTTCCGGAGCATGCCCGCATGATGGGTTCTAACGCGGTCACCAATCCGCTAGCGGGCACCTGGACGATGACTTTGCCTTCTTTATGATTGTGGATGTAGGGTTCACGGTTGGAAACGATGAGAATCTCGTCCCCCGCGAGTTCATTGTGCAGGAGTTCCTTGAGGGTCCGCGGGCTCCAGCTGATTTGAAGTTCATCGCGAATTTTGCGATCCCGTTCCAGATCCCGAACGAGCGCCCTGACATCCTTCAGGACTGGCTTGAGTTCATGGGCTTGGGACAGCGGACGAACCAGACCTTCGCCTTTCAGTATGGCCCTGATCCCCGATATCCATCCTTTCCAGCTGAGCTGCGCGATAAAGACAGTTACGAGGGATATGACTGCTCCGAGAATCAGGAATAAATAGAATATATATCGTCTTGTTAATTCGCTCCGGCCTTCGACAAAACTCATGTCGTGAATGACGATGAGTCTGCCATTTTCAGGAAAGTCGTCCTGTAGCGGGCGAAATGAGACGTGGACGGCACCTTTCTTGAGTCGGAGCAGTTCAGGGCGGGCGGAGTTGGTCCCGTGGCACTCGATACCGGCTGGGAATGTCTGGGTTTTGTAAAGCAGCCGGTTCGTATTATCGCAATATCCCAGGGCGAACAGCCGCTCGTCCTTCGTGAACCGCTCAAATAGCGATTTTATCTTATGAGCTTCGTTTTTTTCGATCAACGGGGCTAAGGGTTCCTGTATTGTCGTGCTGATGAGCTGCGCGCGAAGGTCGAGATCGCGAATGAACCATTGCTTCGTCAGCTCATCCGCCAATGGGACTAGTCCGTATGCCATGAGAGTTAGGATCGCGGCGAGGGGAATGATAAAACGTAAGGAAAGTCTCATTAGCCAAGCGTAAAATACTTTGATAGCATACGAAAATAGGTATTTATGAAAGGAGTGTTGTTTGTATCCCTACGGACTTATCGGCAACTGCCAGGCATCGGCTCTGGTGAATAATGACGGCTCAATAGACTGGCTTTCTTTTCCAAACCCGGATAGTCCACCGGTTTTCGGTCGGCTACTTGACGAGGACGGGGGAGGGTTCTCGATTGTTCCGGAAGGGAAGTTTCGGTCTGAACAGCGCTATCTTCACAACACGAACGTTTTGGTGACCACCGTCGAACAGGCGGACGGGAGCTCTTATCAGATTACCGATTTTTTCCCCCGCTTTCTGCAGTACGGGCGAATTTACCGCCCTAATTCGCTTTTCAGGATCATTGAAAAGAGGTCGGGGAGCCCCGTTATTCGCGTATCCTGTCGGCCGATCGAAGGATGGGAAAAGAGGCCGGCGAAGAGGATCAGGGGGAGCAGTCATATCCGCTGGGAGATTCGAAATGAAGATCTCAGGCTCCTGACCAATATGTCACTGACCTATTTGGTCGAGGAGACCCCGTTCGTCCTGGAAGAACCCGTCTATTTGGGACTCTCCTGGGGGCTCGGAATCGAAGATGACATTGCGCGCGTGTCTCGGCAATTCCTGGAGCAAACGATCGATTATTGGCGGACTTGGGTCAAACACTGCTCGATTCCGTCTTTGTACCAGAAAGAGACGATTCGTTCGGCCCTCACTTTGAAGCTCCATTGCTTCGAGGACACCGGGGCGATTCTCGCCGCAAGTAGCACGAGTCTGCCGGAGGAAATCGGAGGGAATCGAAACTGGGATTATCGGCACTGTTGGCTCCGCGACGCTTACTTCGTGCTTTCAGCTTTTCGGAGTCTCGGGCATTTCGAGGAAATGGAGGGCTTTCTCAAGTTCTTGCTCAATGCCGCTCATAGCCGGGAAAAAACTCAGTTGAGCCCGGTTTATAGTCTAGCGCAGTCCCTCCCTCTTCCGGAGACGGAACAGTGCGGGTGGCGCGGTTATAAAGGAAGCGTTCCGGTTCGGAATAATAATCAGGCCGCGGAGCATGTTCAGAATGACGTCTATGGCGAAATGATTCTCACGCTCGCACCGATATTCCTGGACGAACGATTTTATCATTTGCGAACGAAGGCACACGAGGATCTGATTTCCCATTTGGCTGGTCTTTGTGGTCACTACGTTTCCAAACACGATGCGGGTCTTTGGGAACTCAGAAATGGTTGGCAGGAACATTCATTTTCCAATCTTATGTGCTGGGCCGGGTTGGATCGCGCGCAAAAGATCCGGGAAGCCGGCTATTTCGGCAAGGGACCTGATTTTTTCCAGATGAGGGAGAAGGCGGAAAGAGCGGTTCGAGCGGCAGTACACGAGGGTTCGGTCAGGAATGGTCCGAAGGATCCCAGTCTGGATTCGGCGCTGTTGCAGCTTCCGATTCTTCGCTTTCCCGATGCTGAGATCAATGCAGCTACGGTTCGCAAGATAAGGGACGACCTCATGATTGAAGAACACGGCTTCCTCTACCGCTATAAGAGAAAGGATGATTTTGGCACGCCAGGATCAGCTTTCCTGGCGTGCTCATATTGGTTGGTTCAGGCGCACGCCGCGCTCGGACAGATTGATCAGGCGACCGACATCATGGGACGCACGATTCAGGCAGCTAATCCGCTCGGGTTGCTTTCGGAGCACTACGATCCCACCCTGCGAGAGCAGCGGGGGAATTTTCCGCAAACCTATTCACACGTGGGCCAGATCAACAGCGCTTTCGCGATCAGCCCCGCGTGGGATTGCGTCTTGTGACTATTTGCTATCGGGCAAAAGCGCATTTCTGAGGGCCGTGTGAAGGCTGCTCGTGGCGCTTCTTACTTTGCTTTCGATGAAAGGGTGCTGAAAAGCGGAGTGGAAGTCCTGCAGATCGTAGCCGCCGAGCTGAGATTGAGATTTCACGATGGGGAGCTTCGCATAGAGTTCAATCGCTTCGTTCATCGCGGCTTCTGAGTCCCGCATGACCTGCTGGACGGTTTCGCTGTCAAGATAAGGGACTTTTAGCAACTTCTCCCGCAGCTCGGCCAATCGCAGACTTTGCGCTTCGCGCGCCAGGCGCTGACCTTCAACCATGAAGGGACGCAGTTTTGCGAGCAGAGTACGCGCTTTAATTTCGTCATCACCCTGTACGTACTTGCGTGCGCTATTGTCGACGTAGCGCTCGCCAAGCAGGGCTTCCAACGTGGCAATCGCTCCGTTCAAACCCCAACCGATTTTCAGCGAGGGCTCGACCTTGAGGGCCAGATTAAACGCGTCGTACGTGTCTCCCAAATATTTGTCGTAAGTTGCGTTGAGGTATTCCTCAATGGGCATTGGAACTGTCACGGCTCCGCTGATATTGATTCCAAGTCCCACCAGGAAGCGGACCACCTCGTAAGCGGGAACGGAGCCGAGGAGGGGCGTGTAGCGGATTCCCAGACCTTTCGAAGAGAATTCGTAATCAATCTCCGGGTTCTTGCCGAATCCCAGTTCGTCGGCGGTTTCCAGGAAGCGCAGTACCTTCATACCCGTGTTCTGCGTTATGAGATAGCCCAGGAAGTCGCGAGTTTTCTTGCTGCTCACGACTTCTGGGTGCTGGTAACGGGCAACAAGATAAAAGAACTCGTGCATGATCAGCACCGCTTTGCTGAGGCGTGAGTGGGAGGTGTGGGTGTTTTTCAAGTTAAAAAGGCGCTCATCAAAATGAATGTAGACGATGCGCTCGGTGATGATCTCATTATAAGCCATGGTGGTAAAAGTGCAGGCCGGGCTGTTGAGCTCGATCTCAAGATCGGCATCACGCGTTTGGCGAACTGGATTTGAGTGGAACCGTAACGCCTCATCCACCATTACTTCCTCGCGCAAGCCTCGCATCGTGTCTCGCTGCTCATTCGAAACAGATTCCATACGCTTTTCAATGCGCTGGAAAAATTCCGAAATCGCCTGGGCATCGTCGATCCGTTCGTCGTTGCTGATGGGTACCATCTCCGGTGCGCGAGGCGGGAAGCCGCGAGGCTTACGCGCCTGGTACAGATCAACCATCTCAATAAAGTTGATGTGTTCGAGTTCCGCGTCCTGGATAACGCCACCGTTCGCGCGAACGCGATCAGCGATTGCGGGGTGAGCGAAACAAACGACCGCATTTCCGCCTCCGCTGCTTTCGCCGCCAGCACGGGCCTGCGCGAGCGGGGTAAGTGTGATGAGTCCCATCAGCATAAAAAAATCAGACCGAAACATGGAAAGCTCCTTATCAATACGGCCCCGTTGGGAGGCCTTGGTTTACAAAACCGAACTGAATTAGTCAAGCATCAGTGGTTTTTGTGAATTCACTGTTCTCTGGTTTCGATATTTATGTTGGATGGGCTGCCCGGGGTAGGAGATCTTTATTAAACATCACGCGCGAATTTGAGTAAAAATTAAAATTCTAGTAAAATAACCTCATGAACAAAGGCTTATTCGAGTTGGATGATTATAAAGAATACCTTGCTCACGTCATCCGCTCGCGTCCCAAAGCGGGACATGGCGAGAAATCTCGCATCGCGCAAGCGCTTCAATGCCACGTTGCTTATGTGTCCCAGGTGCTGAACGGTCCCGCCCAGTTCAGCCTGGAGCAGGCGGAAATGCTCAATCGGTACCTCGCCCACAGCGAGACGGAGTCGGAATATTTTCTCCTGCTCGTCCTGTATGGGCGTGCCGGTACTGCGAATTTGAAGGAGCATTATCGAAAGAAGGTGCTCCAAGCCCAAGAGCAACAGTTGTCACTGAAGAATCGGCTCGAATTCAAAAAGACGCTCACTCTCGCCGATCAGGCTCGCTACTACAGCGCATGGCATTTTGCGGCGATTCACCTGTTGATCGCCATCCCGCAATTTCAGACTAAAGACGCTTTGTATCGTAGGCTAAAAATTTCGATGAAAAGAATTTCCGAGACACTGAACTTTTTTGTTGAATGCGGATTGGCTACGGAAGACCGGGGCAGCTTCAAACCCGGCGTGACGAGCATCCATCTCGGGAATGATTCACCCATGATCAGCCAGCATCACACGAATTGGAGGATGCAGGCGATTCAATCTTTTGAGCATGAAATTCCGGAAGAGCTACATTATTCGTCCGTCGTATCGATCGCGCGCGCGGATATGCCAAAAATACGCAAAGCTCTCACGCAAGCCGTTGAGGAAGTCAGGCGAATCGTGCGCGACTCGAAAGAAGATGATCTCTGCTGTTATTCGATAGATTTCTTCCGCGTTGCCGCTGGTAATTCGAGTTGAGAGTAAGGTGCAATTGATATCGAAGTGGGACGCGGGAATGTTTTAAAAATCGGCAAACCGGAGCGTTCAGTCAATTCCGCGACCGGCGCTTTCATGGAGGACTGTGCTTAGCTCTCTAACTACGCAGTTACTGAGCGTTGAAGCGGGAGCACGTGATTTCATAAACGCCCGCAACTCCTGCGACGATCCCGTGTTGAACTCCACGAAGGTCCTGCCATCCGAAATATTTGTTCGAATTTCACGGACATCCCCGGCATTCGTCAGAGGAATGGCCGCGAATTCGCCTTGCGGCTGAGAAGGCGGGGTCAGAAACCAGACGGTTCCTTCATGGTCCATTCCGACAATTCCTGCTCCTGTCGGATTAGGATGTATCGACTTCAGTGCAGGCGGAATTAACTCGTCTTTCCAGCGGAAGCGACTGGCTACCACGACGGTCTTTCGATCTGCGCTGATAAAGTTGACGCCCTTCGTGTTTTCGCCAAGGGTTACGAAAACATTCCCTTTGGCATCCATGAATGCGTGTTCATAGCTGATACCGTTTGGTGGCGGGAGAAGTCCGGAGTCCTTCCATTTGTCTCCAAGCTTCAGTTCTACGCGCGATTTGTCCAGTATCCGTATGGCTGTTACATTTTGTGAAAGTCCGTTGCGTAGAGCCTCCAGGGTCGGCGTTGCGCCCCCGGTGATCTTTCGAAGCTCCGGGTGATCGCGCCAGAAGGGAAATGAGAGGACTTCTTTGAGCTTATCGTCCACGCTCCAGTATTCATTGATATCGGAAGGTTGTTTCAGAAACCAATGAAGCATTTCAAGAGCTTCGGGGTCTTTTTGCCAGGCAACGTCTTGGAGGAAATCCAAGGCGTTACCACGGCGAAATGAACTGTCCGCGAGAGAAATATGAAGGCGCAGGGTTTCCCAGACTTCTTTGGCTCTGGTTCTAAAGCCTGGCTGGATCATCACGTCCATCAATGCAAATTTGTCGTATCGTCTGGGCGCCGCCCTGATCGTTCTGCGAACGGCTTCAAATGTTTCCGGACGATTTTGCCATTCAGGTTCCTTCAATAGGCTGTGCACGATGGTGTCGCCAAAAGGGATTTCAGGATTGTTGTTCAATATCTTGACGAGCGTGGCGGCGGCTGCGGGAGAGTGGCGGTAACTTGATTTCACTAACAAGGAGGAAATCAAGAAGCCTTGGTTCGCGCCGCTGAGTTTGGTGCATCTCTCCAACCACGTGTTGAATTGCGGATGTCGGATAATGTCTTCATTCCCCATGAGCTGAAATAGCGCTGTCACTAAGTAGCGGGAGTTCTCCCGGCCGAGTTCGGCGTCTTTGAGCAGCTTTTCTATCAGTGGGTCAATCGCCCTGGTGGTGATCCAGGAGGATTCTTGGAAGAGTTGCGGGAGAACTTCGCTGATCGCATAGGGCGACGCTTCAAGTGCTGCTTCCACTATCTGTGAAACTGCTTTGCTCTTCGTCGCGGCGGGAATCAAAAGCAACTCTCGCAGAGTAAAAAGTCTTTGCTCCTCGCTCATCCTCGGGATATTCGGGAGAAGTCGTTGCGCGACTGTATCTACTTCTGAAACCTGTAGGGAAGGATAAGAGCTGCGAAGACGGTTTGCATTTTGTTCCAGATAGAACGCATTTGCCCGGAAATCAGTCTCTGATGCTGCGGTCAGTAATTGAGAAAAGGAAAGGTCGACGCTGGAGGGAAGAATGCGAACGGCCTCGTTGTTTTTTACCACGACGACATTGGGATATTTTGGGTCTTTGATCAGCATGAAGTCGCTTCCCTCGCGTGCGTTGGGATCGAGTTCGAGGTGGATGGCATGACCGCCGTTTTTTTGGTAGTAGAGGGAATCGCCAATGCTGGTATACAGGCCCTTCCCCCATACGGCAACTTCGCTGGATGCGCCCGAGGCGCGACTGATGGCGAAGTTCGTGCGTCCGTCAAGCGCTCGACTGGCCACTTCAAGGATATCAAGCTCCTTCGTGAGGCTCTTTAACTGGTGATTCAGTTTGGAAATACCGAGTTCAGAGGCCGTACGTCCGGTTCCGGCACCAACGGGCTTTGAGCGCAGGGGCTCTTTGCTCAGCCGCCACGAAAGAGAACCGACCCGGGTCGCGTCTCCGAGTGCGAGCAATTTTGGGCGCAAACCAAGCTCATCCAGGATGTTGATCGTGCGTTCGTAATTCTGGGAGTTGACGATCATTTTTAAAGCACTTGCTTCGATCCAGTCTCTTTCCGAGGACGTGATGGTTCGGGGTTCAAAGGACTGAACGATCCCCTGCAAAACTCTCTTGTCTTCGGCGGAAATCTCCAGATTGTATTGAAAGGCTTTTGTCAGGAGGCGGATCGCTTCACGAATCGGCGGATTCCGTCCGGCTTTGGCGAGGGTAGTTTGTGCATGGTTTGGCGAGAAATACAGGGTGATTTTACCTCTGCTTAAATCATCGAGAAATGGTATCCCTTGGAAAGTTGCCTTTCGAGACTCTTCCCATTTTCGAATGTCACGAATCACAGATTCGCCAGGAGGCGGTTCGGTTAGCTCAATCAAACCGTTAGACATCGAATCTGAGTGTTGGTTAATGAAGTTGGGGTTTCCTAGAATGGCTTCCTTGAGACCGATAGACGAGGCGAGTGGTCTAACTTCCCACGCTGAGGATCCTTTATCCATGAACGTGAGGGGAAATTTGTGGCGAACCCGGTCTGTGATTTCTTCGGCAACCCTGGACGAAGCATCCGTGACGATGTCGAGGTCCTGATTACGGATGATCAGATTTGGAAGTACATCGTCGAATCGGTTTGCGCCGGCTCGGAACCAGTCGGGATGCTGGTTTCGGATGATCTTGTTTTTGGTGTGTTGGCCGAAGGCAGTGGCAGTGCCGCCGAAGAGCCAACAGCGGACCTTGAGTTCCCTGCAAATTTCACTGATATAGGCAAACTCCGTGATGCTGTTTCTGCCTCGATGAATTTCCCTGGCGAGGACCTGTGCGTCGACGCTATTGCGATCGGGGGTGAATGTTGCAAATGTATTTGTGTATGGAGTCGAGCCAAAAATCAGGAGCAGAATAAGACGAAGTGACGCACTGGTCATTTGTGGACTTATCGGAACTTTTGAATTTGTGCATGAGAAAAACGTAATTTCTTGATTGATCGTAACTACTGGAGACTTCGCTGGAAATGCACCGTAGCGGGGCTCATTTTTTAGAAATCGTTTTCGAAAAGTCTGTTCAAATGGTCAAGGACGACCCTGACCCGCGCCGCATTCTTCAGGTCTGGATGATACACGATCCATACGGGGACAGAGACAGTGATCTCCGAAAGGATCGGCACAAGCCCTTTCTTTCCAGCCGTCATGAAACTGGGAAGAATGCCGATCCCCAAGCCCGCGGTTACCGCGGAATATACGGAACTCCATGCGGCGGATTTGATCGAGGGGGGTCTGGTCTTCTCGAGCTTCTTTAGTAAATCTGATTCCGCGTCTGAAACGACGTCAGAAAAAAGACCGATGAATGGAAAATCATGAATATCCGTCTTTTTAGGAATTGTGGTGCCTGGAAAGAGCTTTTCGCTGCCGAAGAGACCAAGCTTCATGGCTCCCGCCCGTCGAAGTACTAGCCCACTTTGTTTTGGTTTGACCAGGCGAAGAGCAATATCAGCATCTCTGCGGGCAAGATTTACCAGCTCTGGGCCCGTGAGGAATTGAAGTTCGACCTGAGGGTGTCTCTTCATGAAAGGCGAAAGCTTCGGAATGAGCCAATGATTGGCGAGTGCACCGGGAGCCGCAATTTTTACAATTCCCTCGGGACGCTCGTCCTTTCCAGAGAGGAGGCGTTCCACTCCAAGCATCGCTTCCTCGGTCCCTTGAACCGCCGCCAAAATTCGCGTTCCGGCTGCGGTGATGACGAACCCATCTGATCTTCTTTCAAAGAGTCGCGTTCCCATTTCGGCCTCGAGCGCTGAGAGGTTTCTTCCAACGGTAGTTTGATTTACGCCCAGTTTCCGTGCCGCCTCTTTGAGAGAACCCATTCTGTAGACTTCGATGAAGTATCGATAGTAGTCCCAATTCATAGAATTCACACTATCATCTACAATGCAAAAATGCACGATCGATATGCATATAAACGCATTGATACGGAATGCGCGTGCAAGTATACCGCTCGACACGAATGGGAGTGAATTATGAAAAGTCTGAACTCATTGTCCTTGCTGATCGTCGCCCTGAATTTGGCACTAAGCTTGGGAGCACTAAACAAGGCGTCAGCTGCCTGGGAACCCGTCATGAGCTGCCAGGGCGGCGAGCTCGCAATTGATCAGGAGTGGTATCAAAGTCGAGGGCAGTGGTTTGTGCGATCACAACTCGTTTTGAGAAATAGCGCTGCAATCGAATATTTCGTTCGTCAGGGGGCTTTCGGTGACCTGAGGGACAGACGCCGTACCGACGTCGCTATCAATGAGCGTGGCGAACTCATTATTCCAGGGGGCGTGAATTTTTCGTCGAGCGGAGATGGCCGTTACCCCTTTGCTACGGCTACGACATGGCGTTTTTCGGAAGATGAATACCGCCGCGAGGGCTACGGTTTTATTCTTCTCAATTTGACGGACGAGGGGAACGGAAATTTCCGGATGTCGGCCATCAAGGCGAATCCTTATCCGTCGGATAGACCAGAGCTGGCAAACTGGCTTTTTTACTCTTGCTGGCGAAAAAATTAGCGGTTTTGCTGATGATAATCAACCGGAGCGGAGAAGCGTTTATGGCTAGAAAATTTTTTGTTGGGTTATTTTCAATCCTTCTTGTGTCATTGAATACCTTTGTGGCGAGTTCCTTCGCGGCAAATGCCGTAGCGACAGGCTGGAAGATCAATCGGGACTTGAAGTTTCATCTGGTGTATTTGCCTCAAACGGAAGCGGTCAATGCTTCTGGTCAACTCAGCCCCGCGCTCCGAAACATCCCCGCATATGAGCCCGACATCACGAATATCGGGTACAAGGATATTCTCCAGCTTGGATTTCCGCTACCGACGAGATCCGCCCCGGAGAAACTGAAACTCTATTTGAAACTGTACGAATGGCCAAAGTCTCTTGACCACGTGATCAGCGCAGGAAAGGTGCTCGATACGTTTCATTTGAGAAGCATGCCGGGCGGTAGTGATCTGTACGCCTATGTTCAGAATCGCAGCCAGGTGCGGCTTAAGTTTGCGGCTATTGATGCGAGTGACAGGGCCTTTTCTCCAGCTGAGCCTTTGGCGGCAGCAGTACCAAAAACACAGGATGATTTTGACTCGTCGGTTCCGTTCTCCTCAATCTATGTTCTTCCGGCGAAATCCACCAAAGCCAGCACGGAGTCGGAAAAGGCTGCGGCAAGCGCTACTGGCGTGCTTGCCGTTCATCGAGCCATCATAGACCTGTATTCCAGAATCCTTATTCGGCTAGGGGAAGAGACTGCCAGGGACAAAGTCTTCTTTGCAGGGCAAAGAAGGTGCAGTGACAAGCCGGAGGAACTTTGTGGACTAAGAGTGTTTGAAGTTCAAAAGAAACCTTTTGTTTTTCCAAATTACAAGGATCTTCCCATGCCGCAGGATCCAAAGAAGGTATTTCTTTCGGGGCTCCTGCTCGTGAAGGTGACGGACTACGCAGCTAGAAACCCGGTAGATCGGCGTCGCCTGAGTGCGCTGGTTCCAGGTTCGGCTGAGTTTGCGAGTTCATTTATTCCGATTTGGTCACACCTGCTTGAGGTGGGTTCTGTTTTCGATCTTAGATCATTAAAGAATTGAGGGCTTTTTTAATAGCTGCATCGTTGTTTCTGTTTATAGCGTTACCATTTTTGGCCGGAATGCCTTCGAGCAAATATCAGGAGCGAAGCAACACTCGTTGTGGTGGCTGGATCGAACTCGACCGCTCTCAAAGTCAGCGCATATTCGTGGTTCGGCTGCCGTTTTCCGTATCTGCGCCGAAGGGATTGGCGGCCTGTGAGACAGAACTGGAATCAGAGCGAGGCAGCAGGACGACGAATCGCGTGTTAGGGCATTCCTGATCAATCGAAATCGTGCCGCGGTGCTCGCGAATAATCCGACGTGAGATGCTCAATCCAAGTCCTGTTCCGCAACCTTTTGGTTTCGTCGAAATGAAAGGTTTGAATAACTCCCGATGCAAATTCGGGTCAATTCCACTGCCGCTATCGGTGACGGTGATCTGCACGCCCTCGGCTTGCTCCTTGACTTCGATGCGAACCCACTTGTCCTCGAGCTCTTGAATCGCATCACACGCATTATTCAAAAGATTCAAAAAGACTTCGGAAATCTGCGTGGGTCTGCAGTCGATTTTCGTGTCCGCCGGACAGGGTGCCTGGAACAGCGAGATTCCTCTAATTTTGAATTGCCCCAGGCAAAGCGCGACCGTCTCATCCAGGATCGATTGAACCGAAGTGGGCTCGAACGGATCTTGTGCGTCATTCCTTAGATAAGATGTCAGGCATTGGATCGTCTTATTGATACGGAGCGCCGTATTTTCGATGGCTTGCAAGCCCTCGATCAGCTCCGAATCAGGAGGCCGGGATTCGAGGACCGCCGTTCGGAGAAGGTTCGCGTTGGAGTAGATAATACTGAGCGGATTCTTAAGCTCGTGCGCGATCTCTCCGCTCGCGCGGCCGATGGTCGCGAGTTTGCGGACCACGTTCTGTGAGTCCTTGGCGGCGAGGGCGCCCCGAATCGCGGAGTGCAGGTCGGGAATCCGACAAGGTTTATCGAGAAGATTTGCCGCACCAAGCCGGAGTGCAGTCAGGATGTGTTCTCTTTCGCCATACCCCGTCAGGAAAATGAGAGGAGTGTCAAGATTCATCTTCCGAATTTCAGATAAAAAAGTGAGGCCATCCATGATGGGCATCGAAATATCTGAAACGATGAGGTCGACCGGGCGAGTGGACAGAATGTCCAAGGCTTCCCTCCCATTTTGGGCTCGAACAAGGTCGGTCGTGAGAGGATTCAACGCATTTCCCAAGTAGATGAGGAGTTCAGGGTCATCCTCGACAACAAGAAGAGAGGGACTTCCATTCAACATATCAAAAGCATCGGTCAAAACCGGCGGAAGATTATTAAGAAAGCGTTGGGTCGGAATGAAACTTCAATTTGGGTTTGACGAGAGGAAGAATTGAAAATCTAATATACGATCTGGAATATAGCAGATAAGAATAAACGTGAAAAGATCGCAAGAGCTTAGCAAGTATTTAACGCCGGCAAATGGAAGTTCGAGAAGAATAGGTTTTCTGGAGGCAAGAGCAATGAACGAAGTGAGCGCGCTTATGGATGAGCGGCAGTTGTTGGGGCAAATCAATGAAAGAGTGGTCTTGGTCGTCAATGGTGATCCAGCGGAGCTGGAGTCCCTGAGCGAGCTGATCTCGATCAAATATCGGACACTCCAAGCGACGAATGCCGACGAGGCTCTCCGTCTTGCGACGTCGGAGTTGCCCGATGTTATTCTCATTGATTCCGCATCGCAGTTTGTCGATGAGATCGCCTGTTGCGCGCGCCTTCGCTCAAGTCAGGTCGTTCGTCAGATTCCGATCGTGCTTCTGGTTGATCCGTCGGACCAAGACAGAAGATTGCAGGCGTTCGAAAGCGGAGCCGATGACGTGATTCTGAAGCCGTGTCGCACGAAAGAGCTTTTCGTGCGCCTCCAGGCGAAGATGAGGCGGGAAGCAGAGCGGATTGCACGCGCGGCCGAGCTCCAATGCGGCAATCTGGCCATCAACTCGTCGCGCATGCTTGTCACCGTTCAGGGGCGACATGTCGCGCTCAGTGTTCTAGAATTCCGACTGCTGAGATACTTCGTCATGAATCGAGGAACCGTGCTCAGTCGTCAGAAGATATTGAACGCAGTTTGGGGCAATGTCGTCGTGACTGACAGGACGGTGGACACTCACGTCGTTTCATTGCGAAAAAAGATCCGGGAATGCTCTCATAAAATCAATACGGTTTTTGGAGCGGGTTACGTGTTCGAGCTTCAACCCTGATTTCATACCATCATCACATCCAAAACGTCTTTCCATAACACCTATCGTTTAACCTCCGGTAGCGGGCTGTCGAAGAGAGGCCCGGGAGAGAGATACGACAGATGTCCCAGGAGAATGAATTCCTCATCGAACTCCAAAACGGGTTTTTGGACGAAGCAAACGACCTTCTCGTCTCGATCGAGGACAGCTTTCTTGAACTCGAGCGGAATCCGCGCGACCAGAAGCACATCGAGAACCTCCTCAGGGTTTTTCATAATCTGAAAGGGTCGGCCGGTGCGGTCGGTTTCGAGGACTTGTCGAAGTTCTGCCACGCCGTGGAGAGCAAGCTGGTTTTCCTGAAGAATGGAACCGTGCCGATTTCCGGAATGCAGATCGACCTGCTTCTCCGATCGGCGGATCGATTGCGAGCTGCGATCGCCGGTCTGAAAAAAGATAAAAGCTTCAACGTCGACTATCAGGACCTCCGGATCGAATTGACCAAGGCTTCCGTCGCGAACGGGGGGCAGGATTCGGTGTGGCCGAGACTTTCCGCCGATCTCGACCCAAGACTGTTCTCGGATTTTTTATCGGACGCGAGCGATCAGCTCGAGTCGATCGATTCCGGTCTGACTTTGCTTGAAAAGGATCCTCGCAACTCCGAGGCGTTGAATGAGCTGTTCCGCGGGTTTCATACCCTCAAGAGCGCGTCCGCCATCCTGGGATATGAGGAACTTTCGAGTCTCTCGCATGAATTGGAAAGTCTGCTGGATCGGATCAGAGGAGAGAATGTCGCGGCGGATCCTCAGATCCTGGGGTTCTGCTTCGAGGCGGTCGGCGTGGTTCGAAAATTCGTTGAAAGCCTTTCGACGGGCACCGCGGGCGCGGGTGCCGTCGGTCAGGCTAGGGAAGCGCTTGTTCAACAGCGACTCAAAATCACGAAGGAGCTCAACCGAGATTCGCCGGAGGCGCGGATTCAGGGCGTTGAGGCGCTGCATGCCGGACAAACGCGCGAGAATAGTGACATCGTTTCGGGCGCGGTCAAGGAGGCGATTCGCGTGGATGCCGAGAGGCTGGATCGTCTGGTCGACACAATCGGAGAACTCGTTATATCGGAGGCGATGGTCGCGCAGGCCCCCGCACTTAAGTCCCTCGATTCGACGGATAGCATCTTCAGACATCTCAATCAGCTGAGCAAGATCTCGAGATCCCTTCATGAGATCGGAATGTCGCTCCGGATGGTGCCGATTCGTCCGACGTTCAAGAAGATGACGCGGATCGTGCGCGACATTTCAAAAAAGCTGGATAAGCCGATTGAATTCGAGACGGTCGGTGAAGAGATCGAGCTCGACAAGACGGTTGTAGAGAAGATTTCGGATCCCCTGGTCCACATGGTGCGGAATGCGGTCGATCACGGGATTGAGAAGTCCAGTACGGAAAGGGCAGGCTTTGGAAAGCCAGAGGCCGGACGCGTGATCCTGAGAGCCATTCAGAAGAGCGGGAGTACCTGGATCGAGGTTGAGGACGACGGTCGTGGTCTCGACAGGGATGCCATTCTGAACAAGGCGATCGAAAAGCGCCTGGTGCCAGAAAATGCTCATCTCACCGATGCTGAGATTTTCGGCCTAATTTTTCTCCCGGGGTTTTCGACTGCTGAAAAGGTGACCGATATCTCGGGTCGCGGGGTCGGGATGGATGTCGTCAGAAAGAATATCGAGCTGATCCGCGGACAAGTCGAAATCGCGAGCGAGAAGGGCCGAGGAACGCGATTCACGATCCGGATTCCGAATACGCTCGCGATCATGGAAGGGATGGTCGTGACGGTCGGTGTAGAAAGATACGTCGTTCCCAGTCATGCGATCAGCAGTTCAATGAAAATCCCGCCCCGGGATCTGGTGACGATTTACGGCGGGAGGGGCGAAGCCGTGGTTGTCCAGGGCACTTCGCACCCGCTGATCAGACTCTCGCGGTTTTTCGACGTTCCAGGGAATACGCTTTCGCCGAAGGACGGAATCGGACTTTTCGTCGAGGAAAGCGGAACTCGGGCCGTTCTTCTCGTGGACGGGATCATCAAACAACAGCAGTTCGTGATGAAGAGCCTCGGCGAATACATCAAGCGTGCGCCGGGAATCTCGGGAGGAACCATTATGCCGGACGGAGGCGTCGGACTGATCCTCGACATCGGCGCGATCATGAAGAGGGACGCGGAGCGCTGGCATCAGAGAATCGTGAAGGAAGAGATGGGAGCAAACATAATGAGAAACCAAACGCCATTGAGCGTGGGAGGAGCAAATGCATAGCGATGTACAGAAACCTGGCGGTAAGGTCGAAAGAAGGGCGGGGAGCGGGAAATACCTCACGTTTCGCCTGGCGGCCGAGGAATACGGTCTCGAAATCCTGAAAGTTCAGGAAATCATCGGGATCATGAATGTCACTCGAGTTCCCAAAATGCCTGCGTTCGTCCGAGGCATCATCAATCTCAGGGGAAAGCTGATTCCGGTGATCGATATGCGGGCGAAATTCGGAATGCCTCATCAGGACGACACGTTGAAGACCTGTATCATCGTGGTTCAGGTCGTCCTGAACACGATCAAAATCACGATGGGAGTGATCGTCGATAACGTATCCGAAGTTCTCAACATCCAGGAAAACCAGATCGAGGCGCCCCCGGCGTTCGGCGCTGGGATCGACACGGAATTCATGTTGGGCATGGGCAAGGTCGGCAATAAGGTCGTCATTCTCCTGGACATCGATCGCGTGCTGACGGGCTCGGAAGCCAGTCAGATTCTCGCGACAGTTGCCGAAAGCGCGGCAAACCCGGAGCAGAAGGATCTCAAAACGGAAATAACGGCGAAAGCCGGCTGAGTTCTTAACTTTGTTCAATAGAAAGGAAAAGAGAATGTTCAAGAATATGCGGTTAGGTTGGAAAATCATGGTCTCCATGCTGGCGGTCGTCGTTCTGATGATGGGACTCGGGATATACGGTCTGAGGAGCATCAGCACTCTCGACGAATCCAATTCGGCGATGTTCGAGCGGAACGTCGTCCCTCTTTCGATTCTTACGGGCATGACGGGAAGTATTCAGCGCTATCTCGGAGCGATCCGGGACAATCTCATCACCGATACGGATCACGAGAAATTCGTCGCCCGTTACCGGAAACTCGCTAGCGATTTCCAGGAAGACTGGACGAATTTCGACAAGGCTGTCACCGCGCCGGAGCTGAAACAGGCTCTCGCGAAGCTGAAGGATCAATTCGAGGTCGTCGAGAGAACCAATACGAACCTGGCCGAGCTGGTGAAAGCGGGGAGGAGTAGAGAGGCCGAGACCCTCTTCCTGAGTGCCGCTTCCGATTCGGACAGGATTAAGCTGCAGGATGCAGTGGAAGCGGTCGGAGAGATCACGAAGAAGCGCGCGAATGACCGCGCCGAGGAGAATAGCGCCCAGGCATCGACCGCGAAGAAAGTCAGCTGGATGATGATGGTGCTCGCTGTGATCATCGCGTCCGTGATGTCGCTGGTCCTGTTCAGAAACATCCAAGTCATCATCAAAGGGCTCCTCGACGAAACAGAGCTTCTCGCCAAAGCCGGGATCGAGGGACGTCTCACCACCCGTGGAAGCACGGATCGGGTGAATTTCGAATTCAGACAGATCGTCGAAGGGGTCAATCGGATGCTCGACGCCGTGCTTGCGCCGATCGATGAGGCCGCCAAGGTGCTCGAGCGCGCCAGTCAGAAAGACCTCACTGCGAGAGTGATGGGCAGCTACGTCGGGGATCACGCCAAGATCCGGGATAACGTGAACAAGGCGATCGAGAATCTCCAAGCCGCGCTTTCGCAGGTAAAGGACTCGGTCAATCAGGTGAGCTCCGCGAGCACCCAGATCTCGTCCGGCAGCCAGAGCCTTGCGCAGGGAGCTAACGAGCAGGCGAGCTCGCTTGAGGAGATTTCGAGCAACCTCGAGGAGATGTCCTCGATGGTGAAGCAGAACACCGAGAACGCGAATCAGGCCAATCTGCTTGCGGGAAACGCGAAAACCCAAGCCGAAAAGGGCAACGAAGCCATGCTCAAGATGGCGCAGGCCATTGAACAGATCAAGAAATCGGCGGATGAAACGGCCAAGATCATCAAGACGATCGATGAGATCGCGTTTCAGACCAATCTTCTTGCTCTGAACGCGGCCGTCGAAGCCGCACGGGCGGGAGACGCGGGCAAGGGTTTCGCAGTCGTCGCCGAAGAAGTCAGGAACCTTGCGATGCGAAGTGCCGAAGCCGCCAAGAATACCTCCGCCTTGATCGAAGAGTCGCAGAGGAACTCCGATAATGGTGTCAGTGTTTCGGGCCAGGTCGGGGAAATTCTCAAGCAGATCGTCACGGGCGCGCAGAAGGTCGCGCAGTTGATCGCTGAAGTTTCAGCCGCGACCCAGGAACAAGCCAAGGGAATTGAGCAGGTGAACGCTGGTGTTTCGGAAATGAACAAGGTGACCCAGCAGAATGCTTCCCTTTCCGAGGAGTCGGCAAGCGCGGCTGAAGAGCTGAATGGACAGGCAGAGGAGCTCGCGCAAATGGTCGCGACGTTCACCTTGGATGGAAGCGAGTCATCTGACTTCAGGCATGAGGAGCGTAAAGCGAAGGTGCTCCGAATGCAGAGACCGCCGCAAACCGCCAATCACCAGGCGCCGTCAGGCAATGGGCATAAGGACGGAACGCCTCGGCAGCCGGTCGCACAGATCGCTCGAAGCAATGGACACAACGGCCACGCTCAGGCAGCGGAAGCCGCTATTCCATTGACTGACGAGGAACTCAGGAAGTTCTGAGCGACCCGCGGGGGCCCGTCGAAGGAGGACGGGTCCCCGCTAACTTTCATAAACGATTATGGATTCAGCAACGTTCGACAAATTCAGGCGATTTATCTATGAGCAAAGCGGGATCACGCTTCGACCCGGCAAAGAGGCTCTGCTGAGCAGCAGGATTTCGAGTCGTATGCGCTCTCTCAGCCTGGAGGATGTCCGGAAGTACTACGATCGGGTCTCCAACGATGATGGCCAGGAGGTCATCTATCTGCTTGATGCAATCTCAACGAATGTGACCAGCTTTTTCAGGGAGGGCGAGCACTTTGAGGTCCTGGATCAGCACCTCGGGAGTCTTCACAAATCGGGAAAACGGAAGTTCAGGCTGTGGTCAGCCGCATGTTCTTCGGGAGAGGAGCCGTATTCCATGACGATGACCGCGGTTCAAAAACTCGGGGACGGCGCTGATTGCAGGACGCTCGCCACGGATATCTCGACGCGTATCCTCGCGGAAGCAAAAAGGGGTGATTATGATGAGGGTCGCATCATGGGCGTGCCGCGCGCGTTCCTGGCCAAGTTTTTCGAGAAAAGATCGGAGGCCGAAAGATCCCTGTACTCGGTTTCGCGGAGCGTCCGGGACAAGGTGAGCTTCAGCCGGATTAATCTTTCGAAGCCGCCCTTTCCGATGAAGGGACCGTTCGATGCCATCTTCTGCCGGAACGTCATGATTTATTTCGATCCGGAGGTCAGGGGGCGTCTCATTCGGGAAATGGTCCGGCTTCTTGCTCCTGACGGACTGTTGTTTGTCGGGCATTCAGAAACGCTGACTCCGGCGACCTGTGGTCTCAAATCGATCCTGCCGTCGGTCTATCGCAGGGAGTCGCCGACATGAACGCGGCACAGTTCAGGCAGGCGAAGCTCGTCGCGGTTGGAATTTCGGAATTGGGGGTGACCGCGAATGCCGACGAGTCACTGATAACGTACTCATTGGGCTCCTGCGCCGGAGTATCGTTGATGGACCCGGTTACCGGAACGGGCGGCATGATTCACTGTATGTTGCCGCTTTCCTCAAATGATCCCGAACGCGCCAGGCAAGTCCCCGCGATGTACGTCGACACCGGACTTGTGCAGCTCCTTCAGAGGATGTTTGAGGCGGGAGTGGAGCGTAAACACATCCTTTGCAAGGTGGCGGGCTGCGGCGCCCCCGCCGACTCGGATGGGGTTTTCAAGATCGGCGAGAGAAACTACACGGTTCTTAAGAAGGTGCTCTGGAAGAACAACATCGTGATCAAAGGCGAGTGCATCGGCGGAAACCGGCCGAAGACTATGCTGCTGGAACTCGCGAGTGGGAAGACATTTGTCCGAATCGATAACGAATGGGTGGAGCTATGAATCACTATGAATAAAAGACCTGCATTGAATGTCATGGTCGCGGATGATTCCGCGACCAGCCGGACGTATGTCCGAAAGAACCTAATGGTGGCCGAAATAGTCGTTAAAGATTTCGTCGAGGCCGCAAACGGACAACTCGCGCTCGAGCTGCTTCGGGAACAGCCCATCGACGTCCTCTTCGTTGATATCCACATGCCCGTCATGAACGGAATCGAACTCATCCGGCAGCTCGAAATCGAGGGAATCAAGCCGAGGGTGAAGATCGTCGTGATCTCCTCGGACCATACTTTGAAGCGTCAGGACGAGCTCAAGGATCTAGGAGTAACGAGGTACGTGAAGAAACCCTTTACGCCAGAGCAGTTCTCAAAGTTGATCGACGAAATGTTTTGTGGGGGTTGACATGCAACCAAAGGTGCAAGAGGTACTGAGTGACACCTTTTCTTCGATTCTCAGGGAATTCGCCTATATTTTGACGGAACGCGTACCGGATCAGGAGCTTGGGAGCGCGCCGGGCGAGATGGTGGATGTTCGAATGACCTTTCGAGGTCCGCTCCAGGGTGAATTCCGGCTGCTGGTCTCGCCGGACGCTTGCCGTGAGGTCGCGGCCAATTTTCTCGGCTTTGACGAAGAGGATGATTTCGTAAATGCCCATCTCGAGGATGGGGCGAAGGAGCTTATCAATATCGTGGGAGGAAACGTACTCGGCAATTTCGACAATGGTTCGGAGCCGTACGTGATCGGGATTCCATCGGCGCGCAGATTCGATCCCGGCGAGTGGGAGGCGATCCGGGGGTCACGCGAGAAAGTCGTGCTCCGGGGCGACGAGAGGCTCTTCATTCTCTTTCTCTCGATTTCCGGACGGCCCGAGGCTTGAGGTCGCGATGAAGCTGCTGAACGGCTCCAAGGTTCGCGTCCTGATCGTAGACGATTCCGCCGTGGTGCGCCGGGTATTCAGCTCGATACTCTCGGCTGATCCGGAAATCGAGGTCGTCGGGGTGGCGCCGGATCCCTTCGTCGCCAGGGACAGAATTCTGGAACTCAAACCGGATGTCGTGACTTTGGATATCGAAATGCCGCGAATGGACGGCATCACCTTTTTGAGGCGCCTCATGGAATACTATCCGATTCCGGTCGTGATCGTTTCATCGCTGACCGAAAAGGGGGGCGAGCTTGCCATGGAGGCGATCAGCGAGGGCGCCGTCGAGGTTGTCAGCAAGAGCGGTCAGGCCTACGCGGCCGGCGAGATTTCGGCCGAATTGATCGCGAAAGTGAAGGCGGCATCGAAGGCGTTGGTCGGAAAGCGCACTGCCGGGACAGTGGCGTCGGGAGTGACGAACCGGATCAGGGCACTGTCGCGGACCACGAACAGGATCGTGGCGATCGGGGCCTCGACCGGAGGAGTTCAAGCCGTTCAGACTATATTGCAGAGACTTCCGGCAGACGCACCGGGAATCGTGCTCGTTCAACACATGCCCGAGAACTTCACGAGCGCTTTCGCGAGGCGGATGAACGAAATTTGCGAGGTCGAGGTCTGGGAAGCCCGCGACGGGGACACGGTCTCCCCGGGCAAAGTCCTGATCGCGCCCGGGAACCGCCACATGCTTCTGAGCCGGTCGGGTGCGGTCTATTGCGTGCGGTTGGATGACGGGAATCGCGTTTCGCTGCATAAGCCTTCCGTAGACGTGCTGTTCCTATCCGTCGCGGAATTCGCCGGCAGGAATGCTGTTGGTGTGATCTTGACGGGAATGGGCGCGGACGGCGCGGACGGGCTCGGACAAATGAGAAAGGCGGGGGCCCGGACTATCGCTCAGGACGAAGCCACATGCGTGGTGTTTGGGATGCCGAAGGAAGCGATTGAGAGGGGCGGTGTCGACGAAGTACTGCCGATTCACAGGATTTCTGATCGCATTATCGAACTTGCGTTAACCAGTGACAACGGATTGGGGGGATAAATGAAGGAAAAATATGATGCCGGTATTCTGTTCGTGGACGATGAGCCTGAAATTCTTGGTCAGTTCCGGAAGATGTTCGCGCCTTTGGTAGATCGGGTGGTGACCTTTCAGACCGCCAGGGAGGCCCTGGCATACCCGAATCTGAAATGCATGGATTTGGCGGTACTGGATCTCCATATGCCCGAAGTGGATGGAATCAGGCTGCTCATGGATTTGAGGAAAGCTTCTCCGGGACTGCCTTGCGTTTTCGTGACGGGGTATGGCGACAAGGATGCCGTCCAAGCCGCTCTCCGCCTCGGCGCTGAGGACTTCCTCGATAAGCCGTTTCACCCGGACGCTCTGCGGAATTGCGTGATGCGCGCTTTGGAAAAACGGTTCTATGATAAGTTGATGAACGGGATACTGGAATTGTTCATCTACGATTACACGAAGCTGGATTTCCGCAATTTCAACAAAATGCCCCTCGCGGAGCGCGAAAGGGCTCTCGAAGCGGCACTCGGGCTCGCGCGGATGAAGCTTCTCGCAAAAACGCACTGCGCTTGATCGATCAGCTTTGGAACAGGGAATCAGCTGTACCGAGGTTCAGGACGAATACGATTTTGCCGTCGTGGTAGGCCGTCCCGGCTATCCAGGTGTCCGGCCTTGCTTTGGCAAGGTCGAGCTTTGTTAACTGACCGGCTTCAATCCGCGTAATGGCCTGGACGGACTCCACGATGATGCCGAACGGAGAGCCGGCGGCTCCGGATATGATGATGGTGCTGCCGCCTCCGGCATTCGCCTGAGGAGAGCCGCTTTCGGCCGGGGCATCGAAATCAGCGCAATTCAGAATCGGAAGCGGGTCGCCGCGGAAGTTGATCATCCCAACCACTTCGGACTTCAGGCTTGGGAAGGGGTTGATGGATTTCAGAGCGGTCACCTCAAGAATCTGTTCGATCGGGATTCCCCAGAGAGAAGATCCCTTCTTGCAGATGAAATGAAGAGTGCCGGCTGACTCCGGATCAGCAAGCGGGGTTGAGTTCATGACTGGAGCTTGGCTTTGATTCATAAGTGATCTCATCGGGTGAAATGACGTACGCGAGTTTATCATCATCGAGCATCGTGGTTCCCTTGAACCCCAAAGGCCTGCCTGGAATTCGTCCAAACGGCCGAACAACGGCTTCGAGCCGGGAGTGAACCCCGTCGACGATGGTTCCGATGCTCGCGCGTGCGCATCGGAGGACGATGAGGTGGCTCTTCCCGCCGCGTGACTTCGTGATTGGCAGCCCAAAAAGTTCATTGCACGGCAAGGCGGGTAAAATCGACGGGCCGAATTTCGTGTACCGCCGTGCTAGCAAGTTTTCCCGCTCGGTCGAGGTGAGTGGGATGATCTTCGCGATAGCCGGCATGGGCACGGCGAGAAAGTAACTACCGGACGAAACCACGACTGTTTGTTCGACGATTACTGTCTTCGGGATCGGGAACTCGAGCTTGAAAGTCGTGCCTTGGCCCTCTCGTGTCAGAATTCGAAGAGTTCCGTTTAGTGATTCCACGGACGTCTTCACGACGTCCATGCCCACCCCTCGGCCAGACACCGACGAGACGGTCGCGCTCGTCGAAAAGCCGGGCAGCAAAATCAGCTGCAGAGCCTCGTCATCGCTGAGTGCGTTGGCCTGTTCGTGCTGAAGAAGACCCTTCGAAACGGCGGTCGAGAGAACCTTGCTTTTGGATATTCCCCTCCCGTTGTCGGAGAATTCGACGTGAATCACGCCTTGCTCCTGCCACGCTTTGATCTGGATCTGGCCGATCTCCGGCTTTCCCGCTCGGAGGCGGTCACTGGGGGACTCCAGCCCGTGGTCTATGGCATTCCGAAGCAGGTGAGTGCTCGCCATCGAGACCGCCTTGGCGATGTTCTTGTCCACCGGTAAATCCAGTCCCGATGTCGCCAATGTCACCTTCTTCTTGAGTTCCTGGGCGGTTTGCCGGACGAGCCTGGGAGCCTTCGAAAGAGCTCTGCCGAGAGCGATGCGCCTCACCGACATCATCTCCTCCTGAATGCGATCGGTGATCTTCAGTAGTGATGTTGAAAAATCAGTAACTTTTTTTTCGATACTCCGTCCACCACCTGAACCGAATTCTTTCGCGATTGCTTGAAAGTTGTTTTTGAGCACGATCAACTCGCCGGAGAGCTCCATAAGGCAATCGAGCTTCTCGTGCGGGACAAGGATTCCCTCGTCTTTCGCGTCCTTCGGGTCCTTGGAGTCCCTTATCTCCTCCGATTTGGAAATGGAGGCATGCTGAGCGGTCGCTTCGTGGGGTTCGGCATGCATATCTGGAGACATGATCGCCTGAAGCGCTCGGATGATTTCGTCTGTTTGCGAGCTCAGTTCGGCGGAGGGCGCGCATTTGTCGCCAAGGCATTGCAGCAGCGAGCGGATGATATCAACGGACTTGAGCTGAAGATCGATGAGCTCGGGACTGGCAGTGATTACGCCTTTCTTCAGCCCGGAAAGCGATGACTCGAGCTGATGAGCGACCTTTCCCAGGGATACTCCGCCTGAAAAATTCCCGGCTGCCCCTTTGATGGAATGGAGTTTTCGAAACAGGAGATCAACGATCACCGGATCCAGGGGCAACGATTCCAGCCGAAGAATGAGCTGATCCGCGTCACCCAGAAGTTCCGTTGACTCCTGAATGAAGGCGGCGAGAATTTCTTCCATTTCCCGTTTTTCCGCATCGACCGCCTTGAGGCGGGCAGTCGCGAATTTGCGGACGACGCGCTCGAGATCCTGAAATTCGATCGGCTTATTGATGATTCCATCGACATTCGTTTCGACACCCGTGATCGCGGCTTTCTGGTCGACGAAGGCTGTGAGGAGCACGAACGGGGTGGAACGGTCTTCGGCTTTGAACTGCTTGCACAATTCCAGTCCGCTGAAATACGGCATTCGCAGGTCGGAAATGACCAGGAATGGCTTGTGCTTTCTGAACAGATCAAGTGCATGCCTCGGATCCGTGCAATCAATGGTTCGCAGGCCGAGCAGCCGTTGGAGTTGCGCGGCGATCACGCGAAGGAACTCGGCTTCGTCATCAATCAGGAGAATTGGCTGTTCAATCGCGATTGCCGTGTTTTGGTCCATGGTTTCCCGTCCCGATCATCTTAGCCTCGGATCGGCGGGATGAGGGCGACAGATGAGAATCGTAACAAGCTCTTCGCAAGTCCGAAATATCTTCACAAAGGCGGGTTGATACGATGATTGAATGGTGGGACTGGGTAGCATCTGGCTCATTTCCGGTGTTCTCGCGGCCGTCATCGCGGTGCAGTCGCGAGTTTTGTCCGTGACTGATGAGAGTCGCTCCGAATGGGTCTGGCTCATGCGGGCGATGATCGTGAAATCGGCCGCGCTCGGATTGGCCATTCTGTTTCCTGTCTTCGGCAGCTCGAGTCTCCCTTGGGTCGGCTTTCTTTTCGGTATCGCCTTTCTGACCTGGGTGAAGGGCTTCCTGGAGACGTCGAAAGTCAGGCCGTTCTCCGCGGGAACGTTCACCGGGCTCGTTCTCATAGGGTTGGGCTTTATCGGCGATTCGGTTTCTGTGAACCTGAAAAACCAAACGGGATCGGCGGTCGAGCTGCTCGCGCTCGGATGCGCGGGTATGACGGCCGGGGGGTTCGCGCTACTCGGTGGTTGGGCACGTAAGGGTCGGAATATTGCTTTGAGTTCCGTGAGCCCGGTGGTGATCGGGCTCGTCATCGCTGGGCTCGGTACTGCTTATTGGTTTGAGATAGTCGCTGTTTCCAGTATGCGCGAAACCATGCTCGATCGCGTGAATGCCATCCGGAAATCCATTTTGCCCAAGGATGTCTCGGCGCTCGCGTTCGACGCCTCGGATCAGGAAAAGCCCGCCTTCCGGAGAATCCGGAATCACATGATCGCCTACAATCATTTCGTGAAGGGCCGGGGGATTTATAGCCTGACCACTCGCGGCGGGCACTTTTTTTTTGGACCCGAGACTTATCCCGCGGCTTCGAGCGAGTCCTCTCGTCCGGGGTCCAAGTATCGCCAACCTCCTGGTACGTTGAGGTTCGTCTTCGAAACCGGCAATTCGGCCGTGACCGGACCTTATTTCGACGAATTTGGGGAGTATGTCAGCGCATTTGCCCCGGTTCTGTGCGAACGTAACGAAAAAGTGATCGCAGTCATCGGGATCGACACCGCTCTCTCGGAATGGAACGGTGAACTCGTTCGCGTTCGGATGGTCCCGATTCTACTCAGTTTCATTTTGTCCTGGATCGCGATTCTGGCACGGATTGCTCAGCTCGAGAACGGCGCGTTTGCGCGGTCTTTCGAACTTTTTGACGGGATTACCCTCGCGAGCTTCGCGCTTCTGATGGTTCTATTTGTAGCAACCGACGCTGAGTCCGAGGCGACTCGGGCAAGCTTTCGTCAGCTCGCATTCGGGAAGAGTTCGCGAATTCGACAGATGCTCAGGCATTCCGAGGAGGACGACTGCAACGAAAATCGCTCCGGGAATTGCTGCCAAATGGCAATGTCCCGGCTCGTAAAGGGGGTGCTTGACGACACTCAACTTGAGAGAAGTCCGCTCCGGCTCAAGATTCTTGAACTCGGGCCGACGGCTCCTACTTTGGTGGCTTCGAGCCACAGTGACCTGACCAGCGGCGAGGCGGGGTCGCTCAAGGCGACTTATCCGATCTTACATTGCGGCAAATCCTATGTCATTCAAGCTGAAGCACGGTTTGCGACTTCTCATCCGGTTCGCGCGGGGCGTCGCCTGTTTTGGCTTGGGGCGACGGGGGCTCTCGTTCTCTTCGGATATTTTCTGGTTTCGATCGGCAGAATGAAATCGGAATTGAGCCGTGAAATCGAAGGAAGGCTCGCGCTTCTGGAGCAGAACGAGCGGTTCTTCCGGAGCACCTTCAATAGCGAGACTGCGATTGTCCTGATTATTGAACCGAGGACTGGGAGAATCATCGAGGCCAATTCGGCTGCTTGTGAGTTCTACGGCTACGGCAAACGGGAACTCGCGAGCATGGTCATTGATGATCTCTCGTGCGGTGTTGTCTGCGTCAGCAGGGATCAGCCGTTCCAGAGGTGGGCGAAGCATCGCTTGAAATCGGGGGACGTTCGGGAAGTCGAGGTGATCAGCGGACCGATCGATCGACCGCAGGGGCAGTTCGTCTGGTCCATGATCTACGACGTCACCGAAAAGAACCGGGCGGAGCGGGAGCTGAAGCTTCATCGGGAACGTTTGGATAACATCATCGAGGCAACCCATGCGGGAACGTGGGAGTGGAACGTCGCGACCGGCAAGCTGATCTTCAGCTCGCGTTGGGCTGAAATCATCGGGAGAAGATTGGATGATATCTCTCCCGCGACGAATGAGGCCTGGAATCGATTTCGCCACCCGGATGATTTGGCGCGTTCCTCCAGTTTAGTCGAGAGACTCTTCAGAAGAGAGACGGAGTATTACGAGTGCGATTGCCGGATGCTTCACGGGGAGGGGCACTGGGTCTGGCTACAGGAGCGGGGCAAAGTCGTTGAGTGGGACTTATCGGGACACCCTCAGCGGGTTGCCGGGATCGTCATCGACATCTCGGAACGGAAGAGGTCGGAGGAAGAGCTGATTGAAACGAATCGGAGACTCGAAAGCGTGATCAACCGCGCCAATGATATGGCTCTTGAAGCGGCCATCGCGAACAAGGCCAAAAGCGATTTCGTCGCGAAGATGAGCCACGAGATCCGGACACCGATCAACGGCGTGATTGGGATGTCCAGCCTGCTTCGTGAAACGAATCTGACTCCGCAACAACGCGAGTACGTCGAGGTTCTTCGCACGAGCGCGGATGTGTTGCTGGCGCTCGTGAACGACGTGCTGGATTTGTCCAAAATCGAGGCTGGACATATGGATCTCAGGGACGCCCCTTTCGACCTCGGCGAGCTGCTGGATAACACCGTCGATGTTCTCGCCGTGCGGGCGCACGAGAAGCAGCTGGAGCTCACATGCCGGATTGATTCGGATGTTCCGCTCGAGGTCCAGGGTGATTCCGTGCGATTGAGGCAGATCTTGGTCAACCTCGTGGGAAATGCGGTCAAATTCACTGAAAAGGGCGAGGTTATGATCCGCGTTTCGCGGTTAATGGGACAGGACCCGGAAAGCCCTCTTCTCCATTTCGTGGTTCGCGATACGGGAATCGGAATCCCAAAGTCCGCTATGAATTCGCTTTTCAGTCCCTTCACTCAGGTGGATGATTCAACCACTCGGAAGTATGGGGGGACAGGGCTGGGTCTGGCGATTTCGAAACAGCTGGTTGACAGAATGGGAGGCCAGATCGGCGTCTCGAGCACGCCGGGGACCGGCTCAGAGTTCTGGTTCTCGATCCATTTCGGGTTGGCCAAGAACACCGCAACAGACAAGAGCGACCAAAGCATGCCGGGCAGACGCTTCCTCATCGTCGGGCGTCATGATCCGACCCGCGCTCAGATCGGGGATCTGCTGAAGTCCTTCGGTGCCGGGTATTCGGAAGAGCAAGACGCGGCCGAAATCGAGAGCTGCTTGCGCAGTGCCGCCGAGCGGCCTTTTGATGCCGTGCTGATCGACCTGTACCCTGATATTTCGACTCATTTGAAAGCGGTACGCGAACTCAAGGGGCGCAGCGAGTATCGGGATCTTCCGATACTCGCTATTACCCGATTGGGCGGGCGGCAAAGCCTCTTGGAGTTAAAGGGCCTCGTCGCGGTGGCGACGATGACGAAGCCAGTTCATCGGACGCGACTCGGTAGATGCCTCAGGGCGCTTTTGTCCGGAAGCGTTTCGATGGATTCGGAAAATCCCGAAGGGGCGCTCCGTGACTGTGATATCTGGAATCGGGAGGGAGTCTTCGAAGGCAAACGCATTCTCCTGGTCGAGGACAATGACACGAATCAGAGAGTCGCCGTAGCAATGCTGGGAAGACTCGGGATTCAGCCGACCGTCGCGATGAACGGTCGCGAGGCTCTGGAACTGATCTCCGCGCGAGCATTCGACCTCGTTCTCATGGATTGCCATATGCCGGACATGGACGGCTTTGACGCTACCGCGGCTATCCGACGATTATCCATCGATTGGCGGGGGTTGCCGATCGTCGCGATGACCGCCGATGCCAGCGAAGATGCCAAAAAAGCCTGCTTGGCTTCGGGAATGAATGATTTCATCTCGAAGCCGATCGGGCTTTCGGGAATTCGCGCCCTGCTTGAGAAATGGTTGCCGGTCCGGGAGCAGACTTACAATCGGTTGGCGGTCTGCGCGAGAATCGGTGACGATGGCGAGTTGCTGAAGGCGGTCGTCACAACCTACTTATCGGACGCCGCGAACCTCAGGATGAGGCTCGCCGAAATCGGTCCAGACGAGGACCTTCCGAAATTGCAGTCGCTCTTTCATCGCGTTAAGGGCGCATCCGCCAGCGTCGGCGGCGAGAAGGTCGCGAAGCTCGCCGAGCGAATGGAAGAAAACGCGAAGGCCGGCAAGCGGGACCGGGCACTCGAGCTCGTGCCGGCCCTGGAAGCTGCCATTCTTGAACTTCTAAGCGTTCTTGAGAAGGAAGTCGCATGAGTCATATCACCGATGAGGCCATTCCGATGGATAAACGGATCGTCATTCTTTCGGTCGATGACGATCCGGTAAGTCGGGTCCTTGTGGAAAAAACCTTTGGACAGCGGTTTACGGTTCTTTCGGCCGAGAACGGAGCACAGGCGATCCGAATTCTCGAAAACGTCTGGCCGGACCTCGTTCTTCTGGACATTATGTTGCCGGACATGGCGGGTTACGACGTGATCGAACGGGTTCACGGGATCTCATCGGAGATTCCGGTTCTGTTCATCACGGGCTTGAAGTCACCCGAGGACGTGCGGAAGGGATTTGACGCCGGAGCGGCCGATTACATCATCAAACCATTTAACTTGGTTGAAATGGAAGCACGCGTGAATGCCCACCTTCGGTCATCACATTATACCCGTTTGATTCGCGACGCCGCCCGAGTTGAAACGATGCGGGCGATGCTGGTCAGTCTGAAACATGAAATCAATAACCCTCTTGCCATCATTTTGGCGCATGTCTCCTCGGCGCCATCGAGCGAACGGGGCCGTGAATGGGTGGTCGGGATCGAGAGGCAGGTTCATCGGATCAGCGATCTTTTAAAGAGACTCGGAGAACTTGAGAAGATCGACTTCAAACGTTATGTAGGTTCAAGTTCGATGCTAAAGCTGAATTGATCGATATCTCCTCTTTCGGAGTTACGGAATAAAACTACCTCAAGCGGCTCGGATCTTTACTAAACGCGGAATGCTTCTTAGCTGGGGAAATCGTCGTATGATCTAACGTGCAACTTTTATCGGCACGTTCCCGACAAGCATGATTCTTACGTGGGCCAGTTTCTGCAGGAAGTGTTTCGGATGGTTGAGTCAGACGGGAGGGTACATTCATACGCCAAGCAACGACGTAAAAGACCCAGGAGTGAATAGTCGCTTACTTGGATTAGTTCTAAAGAATCGCTCTGCATTATGGCGCTACTCATTTGCGTTAGGTATCGGCCTATTTATGGTCGGTTTGAGTGACCGCTTTGACTGGATTGACAGGGGGCATTTGTATTCACTTAAGGTTGCTGGGGTCGTTGTTGTCGCGCTATTTTCGGGCATCATACCCGCGTTGATCGTGGCTGGTTTCGCGGCGATCGTTCTGGAATACTCCTTCATTGAGCCGATGCGGACAGCTTTTGACTCAGCGAGCAGTCTTCTTCGGGTCCTTTTGTATTTCTTTATAGCCGGCGTAACAGGGTGGCTTGCTAGCTATCTTAAGATGGTCGTTAATTCACTGCGGCTGACAGTCAGTGAAAGAGATCGTTCCATCAAAGCACGAGACGATGTGCTAGCTGTCGTTTCACACGACTTGAGGAATCCGCTCTCTGCCATCTCACTTAATGCCATGATACTGAAACGGCATGAGGAAAGAGCCGGTGGCGCATCACGCAAAACAGAGAACGCGGATGCAATCATCCGTTCCGCCCTTCGAATGGAACACCTCATTCAGGACCTTTTGGATGCATCAAAAATTGAGGCCGGGAAGTTCACGATTGAGAAGACACAACAAAATTCGCTTCTCATACAGAAAGGGCTGTATGAGACATACAGCCTCCGGGCGGACAAGGCACTGGTGTCCTTGCGAGTCGATTCACCGGATGAGGGAATAGATTTCTACGCCGATCACAATCAATTACTCCGGGCGATAGGTAATCTGGTCGATAATGCCATCAAATTTTCACCTCAAGGCGCATCTGTAGTTACAACAATTGAAAGACAAGGTTCAGCAGTGATCTTCGTTGTGCAAGACCAGGGGCACGGTATCCCGAAGGAGCAGTTGCCGCACATTTTTGAGAAGCATTGGCAGGGGGGTGACAAACAGCATAAGGGGGCGGGGATCGGCTTGTTCATAGCAAAGGCCATTATAGAGGCACACGGCGGAAGCATTTCGGTCGCAAGTCAAGTTGGGACTGGAACTACGTTTACCGTTACACTACCCATCGAAAAGCTGGCCGGCGAAAGCGGAAAGCAGAACGTCGCCTAAAACGAGGCGCGCACTCCTTTGTTTGATGAGCGATCAACTGCGAATGTCAAACCTCCTGAATACGCGACTTCTTTCTGCCGTCGCCATTTCTCAAAAACAGCTTTTCGATTTCAACAATGATGGCCACCGCGGCGCCGACCGTCAGGATATGAAGCCACGAACGCAAATCAATTGGAGCAGAACGGAAGAGATTGTTCATTAACGGCACGTAAGTAAAAAGGAGCTGGGCTCCGATCGTGAGCAGTACCCCAATCCAAAGAGGACGATTCGTGAACAATCCGATGTGAAACACCGAGCGGGTGAGCGATCGGCAGTTAAAAAGGTAGAATAGCTCCCCAAAAATGAGAACGTTGACAGCAACCGTCCTAGCGTACGCTTCACTTTGGCCACGTCCCAGCTCCATTTGAAAAAACACGAATGTTCCGATCAGCAATAAAGCCGAAACGAGCACGATCCGCCAGATCAGCGTCGAGGTGAGAATGGGAATTGAAGGTTCTCGAGGCGGCTTCGTCATACTATCCGGTTCTTTCGGCTCAAACGCGAGCATCATTCCAAGGAGAACCGCTGTGGTCATGTTAATCCAGAGGATCTGAACCGGCTCAATTGGGAGGATTGTCCCAAAAACAATCGACGTAATGATCACCGAGGACTCACCCCCATTGGTGGGAAGCGTCCAGACGATGAATTTGGTAAGATTCGCGAAAACGCCACGACCTTCCTCGACTGCTGCCACGATCGAGGCAAAATTGTCGTCAGTCAGAACCATCTCCGCGGCCTCTTTGGCCACCTCGGTGCCGGCAATTCCCATGGCGACGCCGATATCGGCCCTCTTTAGGGCAGGCCCATCATTCACCCCATCGCCGGTCATCGCCACCACATGCCCCCGTACTTGAAGCGCCTTCACCAGTCGAAGCTTCTGCTCGGGGGTCACTCGAGCAAAGACATGCGTCTCTTCCGCCACTACCGGAAGTTCGGAATCACCAATCTTTGCCAGCTCTCGTCCAGTCACTGCTTTGGGCTGGCGCCCTTCGGGTACCAGGTGAATCCGTGAGGCAATGGCCTCCGCTGTCGTCGCATGGTCGCCGGTGATCATCTTGACACGAAGTCCGGCGCCGCGGCATTCGTCAATCGCCTGAATCGCTTCAGGACGTGGCGGGTCGATCATCCCTTGCAAACCCAGGAAAGCCAGTCCGGCTTGAACGTCTTGATGACCGATCTTTTCCGTACCCTCGGGACATTTTCGTCGTGCGAACCCCAGAACTCGAAGGCCTCCTTGAGCCATCCGCTCGGCTTCGGCCACGATCATCGCCTTATCGATTGACGTCTCCCCGCCGTGATGATCAACGCACGAGTCGCAGCGCTCCATCACCGCTTCCAGTGCGCCCTTCAGGTAGAGAATTGGGCCACCGCTCTCGCTGGTCCTGTGGAGTGTAACCATGAACTGGTGTTGAGACTCGAACGGAATGGCATCGATTCGGGGAAACCGCTTTTCGAAGTCCTCCTTCGTAAATCCAAGACGGCGCGCCGAAACGATGAGGGCGCCTTCCGTTGGGTCTCCCTGAATGACCCAATTTCCCTCTTTGTGAATCAACTCGCTATCATTGCAAAGCAGCCCGGCGCGAAGACACTCGTCAAGAGCGGGCGCTTGTCCGGCTTTGACAGGGCCGTTGCCCTGCTGGTGGAAGCTGCCTTTGGGATCATACCCCTTCCCCTCGCTTCGAAATGACTGCCCGCCCGCGAACACTTCGAGCACCGTCATCTGATTTTGTGTGAGGGTCCCCGTTTTATCGGAACAGATCACCGTCGTTGACCCCAGCGTCTCGACCGCGGGGAGCTTGCGGATGATCGCGTGCCGTTTGGCCATCCTCGATACCCCCACGGCAAGCGTAATCGTGACCGCGGCCGGAAGCCCCTCGGGAATCGCGCTCACGGCCAACGCTACGGAGGTCATGAACATTTCAAGAAGCGATCTTCCCGTAAAGTAGCCGATCACGAAGGTAATCGACGCAAGTCCGAGAATCACCCATAACAACATGTGACTGAACGCCGCGATCTTCTGAGTCAATGGTGTTTTCAGCTCCTCGGTGCTGGAAAGAAGCTTGGAAATTCGGCCAATCTCAGTCTGTTCAGCCGTGGCTACCACAACCCCCTTGGCGTTGCCATAAGTCACGAGGGTTGACGCATAGGCGATGTTCTTGCGATCCGCGAGATCGGTATCCAAGTCCAATCGGATTTCGCTGTTTTTTTCGACCGGAACGGATTCTCCGGTCAGAGTCGACTCATCGATTTGAAGTTCACGCGATTTCACTAGCCTTAAGTCAGCGGGAACCTTGTCGCCGGGCTTCAGCAACACAATATCACCAGGAACTAGTTCTTCTGCGGATAACAGTTGGGTTTTAGAATGACGCAGAACGGTCGCGTGGGTATGCATCGTCTGAGCAAGCGCGGCCAAGGCGCTCAGGGCCTTTGATTCCTGTGTAAAGCCGATGATAGCGTTGAGCAGGATGACGCCGAGGATGACTCCCGAGTCGATGAATTCCCCTAAAAGCGCTGTCATAAGCGTTGCAATAATGAGGATGTATACGAGCGGCTGGTGAAACTGCATCAGGAAGCGAAGCCATCCCGGCTTCGCCCGACGTTGAGCCAAAACGTTGAGCCCGTATTCATCACGTCGCTCCTGCACCTCCGCGAGAGTCAGACCCACTTCAGGGTTTACCCCAAGCTGGTCAACAATCTCTTCACTAGAACGCGTATGAGAGCCTTGCTCCATTTTTGTACCTCGCTTGTGGACGAATTAGGCTCGTAGCAAGACTGAGGCTAGTCAGCGACCTTCGATGGTTTGCGTCGTCATCCTTTTCTGGAACGGCAATCGAACTCTGCGGACTGCAGCCCGGGTGTCCTTAGAACCGCGTCGGATACCGCTCCTGGTGTTTGATTCCCTTCAGCATCCTATCGATCCTCTTTAAGTTTTCGGATAGGGCTGCGGACGCGCTGGCACGTAACAAGCGCGCACCCTGAAATCTGGTTTGTCTTCAAGATCCCACTTCAACACGAAACGGTGCCCACCAGGCCTTGGCTTTGCAGTGGGTATGCCTTGCGCAAGAGACGTGCCGCACTCTTGTTACAAGGAGTCACGATCGTATGGTAAGAACTCTCGCGTTAATTCTTGGAATCGGTTTATTGGTCTTATCTCTTATCGAAATCGAAAGTCCGTACACTGAAAATTGGGTGGTCTGGCTGGGCCTGTTAGCGGCATTTGTCACGCTTTTCGTAGCGGTGATCGCGCCACGCCTGTCGGGCAGTCCGGTCAATCGCGCCGCCCCATTTTTGACTATCTCGATCATTCTTTTCGGAAATTGGGTGGGAGGAATTGCCGACCCGGCAATAGCTGCGTGGCTGCCTTGGTGGAATTTCGTTTTCGCATTGGCTTACTTGGCGGCCGGCATTGCGATCTATCGGACTCCGTCAGCACGCTCTTTCCACGGTCGATCGGCCGAGGAAATCAGGAGAAATCACCGCAAGAGCGCTTAGCTAGAAGCCCGCGAGATGGGTATCAATCCAGATAATTGAAATCCTCGAAGAAGATATCCTGAGAAGCAACCTTCTTCTTACGAAGTTGGGAAATGAGGGCATCCATCATCTGCTTGGGACCACAGATGAAGTACTGCGTGCTTTTGAGAGTTCCCAGATGTGACTCAATCTTGTCCACGGTAAGGAAGCCCTTTTCGTTGGAAAAGTAGGGAATGTAGTCGAATTTTTTGTTCCGCTCCGCCAACTTTTGAATTTCGGGGTGGTAATAAGCATGATTTACATCCTGGACGCTGTAATAGAGATAGGTATGCCCCCTGCGGCGCTGCTGAAGGCCCTCGTCTTCCAACATACTTAGAAAAGGTGTAATCCCTATCCCTCCGGCAATAAGGACGGCCGTCGCGTCAGAGTGTCGAAGATAGGGTTCTCCAAACCGTCCATAAGGCCCAGAAATTCTGGCGCGATCTCCCTTCTTCAGCATTCCGATTCTGGACGTATAATCGCCAAGTTCCTTGATGGAAATGCGCAACAGTTTTTCCTGCCTTGCTGATGATATCGAAAACGGGTGCGCTTCACGCCGTAGAGCTGAATTCATGAATGCGACATAGAGATATTGACCCGGTTGATAACAGAGGAACTCAGCCAAGGGGGCTAGGTAAATCTCCCAAACTTTTCCCAACTTTACTATGCGCTCGATTTCATAATTAAACCGAGGGCCGACAAATCGATATAAAATCCTTATATAGATGAATCCAAAAAGTCCCAAGGCAATCCACCCATAGATCCAGCCCATCACAACTGGATATTTGGCAACATCAGCTTCAACGAGATAAACGTGCGTAGCGACAGCAAGGAGAAATAGACCAAAGAATTCATGAGAGCGCTTCCAATGGTGGTAGGCTATCTTGAGCCAGCGACTGAGAACGATGAGCACCAAAAAAACGATCAGTGCGACAATGCCACTATTCTCCGCAGGCTTGTCGGAGAACCAGAAATATCTAAAAAAGGATCGGATATCGGGCAAACGATCTAACGCGAGAAAGACGGGATGAACCAATATTAAAAAGAAAGCCAGAGATCCCATTCGACAGTGACTGCGATACACATGATCCAGACTTCCGAAGAGCTGTTCGATCCACTTGGCTCTGGTGCTCAGAAGAATTGTCCAACAAATAAGGATTGTCGCAGACAAGCTTGCTGTCTTTGCGACGTATTTGTACGGATTTTCGAAATAGTCGTCGAAGTAGATTTTAGACCCGATCCAAATCAATAAGGTAAGCAAAACGGATATCGCAACGAGAGGGAACCCGATATGTCTGGATCGTTCGATCTGGTGCTTGGCTGTTATAGGTGGTGTTTTCATCGATTGAGGTTACCGCGGAGCATACCGCAGAAACCCATTGCAAGTGGGATTCCGAGATCGCAGGCAGAGCAGCAGGAATGGGATCGATGGCTCGGCGAAGTCACAAGTTGCGCTAATCGTGATTACGTCGTTATCAGTCGTTAAATCTACGAAATTTGCGGGGGGAGTCAGCTCGCCGAGAGCGGGACATCAAATCGTTAAGGAGCTGCTTCGGTACTGAACTTGCAAAACTCACACGTCGGCGCAATGGGTCGACATTGGGGTGGGTTCGTGAGTTCATTCTACATCATAATTTCTGGGGTAGTCTTACTCAGCGTTATCCTTGGGGGCATTCGCATCGTTATCGGGCCGACGCATGCCGACAGGATGCTTGCCGTACAGTTTTTCGGCACCTCGGGCACCGCTATCGCGCTCCTCCTCTCGGGCGCTCTGGACCGTCCTGCACTTCGTGATCTTGCGCTGGTGCTGGTCGCGCTCGCATCAGTAACGACTGCGGCCTTTACGCGCGACAATTTCCAGAGGAGCTCGTCATGAAAGATCTCTTCTCCGTCCTCATGCTGAGTCTGGGTGCAGGCCTCTTTGTCGCTGGAAGTATCGGTTTGCTTCGCTTCCCGGACCCGACTAGTCGTCTGCATGCATTGACCAAAGCGGATGTTCTGGGACTTGGGGCGATCGTTCTCGGCCTTTTATTACAGGCTGATACGGCCGTTGTGGGTCTCAAGTTGCTTCTGATCTGGGCACTCGCCCTACTTGCAAGTGCAACCAACTGTTACCTCATCGCGCGTTGGATCGGTTGTCAGGGAACCGCTGACGATGGTGCTTGACCTTCTCCTCGCCGCATCGCTGCTCCTGACTGCTTGGCGTTCCCTGTATGCAAATGATCCTCTTCAGGCAGTCGGACTTTTCGTTGCCTACGGCCTATTACTCGCACTCGCATGGGCCCGGCTCGACGCTCTGGACGTTGCGCTAGCGGAGGCCGGCATCGGCGCCGGCCTGACCGGCGCACTGCTACTCGGGGCATCTCGTCATGCTGCCGATCGATCTTTCTCCGATCGAATCGCCAGCCCGATGATGCGCGCGTTCCTCGCCGCAGGCGCTCTTTCATTGACGTCGATTGTTGCGCTAGCACTCTGGAGTCTCCGTAAACCGCGCGGCCCTGGTATAGCGCCGCTAGTGTCCGCCAAGCTATCTGAGAGCGGGGTTAAACATCCAGTGACATCGGTACTGCTGAATTTCCGCAGCTGGGACACTCTGCTGGAGATAGGCGTCCTTGTCGTGGCGGCGTTCTCAATATTAGCGCTTCGATTGGCTCGAAGTCCTCCACGCAAGTACGACCCAATGCTCGCGGCGCTCGTGCGCGTGATGGTACCCATCCTGGGAGTGTGTGGCGGCTACTTGCTTTGGGCCGGCAGCCATCGTCCCGGAGGAGCGTTCCAGGCCGGAGCTCTGCTGGGAGCGGCGGGTGTGCTGCTGCAGCTCGCTGGGTACGACCTGCTCGCAGACTCCGCTCGACGAGGGTTTCGCGCGTTGCTGGTCGTGGGGTTCGGGACATTCCTTTGCGTTGGGATCGGCGTATCCACTTTGGGCCACCAAATACTTGAGTATCCGCCCACGCAGGCGGGCTCCCTCATCTTTTGGATCGAGCTCGTGGCTACGATATCAATCGCCGTAACGCTTAACCTGCTCTATGCGGCTAGCGGATCTGGAGCAACGTAATGACCGCGCAGTATTCCGTCTACGCGTTGGCCGGGGGACTGCTAGTTGGCTTCGCCTTCCATGCTCTGGCGATTCACACGCATGTGCTCAAGAGAATTCTTGCCTGGAACACGCTCGGCAGCGCCGCGTTTCTAGTATTTGGAGCTATCGCCAGACGAAATACGGGCGCTCCTGACCCTGTCCCGCATGCCATCGTCATCACTGGAATTGTGGTAGCCATCAGCAGCACCGCACTGGCTCTCGCCTTGGCCCGCCGAATCGACGAGGAGAACAAGAAATGAGCGGCGCTCTTCCGATTCTGATCGGTGGACCTTTTGCCGCCGCGATGGTTTCGTTTCTTTTCACTGGAGCGATCGGACGCGCTCTCTCAGTTTTGCTTGCGACTGCCTCGGCGGTGGCGGCGCTCGCAACTTCTATCGAAGTCATGCGCTCGGGCGTACAAATTCATGCGCTGGCAGGCTGGGGGGCCCCTCTCGGCATCGAGCTCCGGATCGATGGACTTGCCATGCTGATGCTCCTGCTTACGGCCGGAATCTCTCTTGCCGTGACCACCTTCGCGGCTGGGTACTTAAAAGGGGATGCGCAACCTCATTTCTGGCCCCTTTGGTATTTTCTTTGGGGCGCACTCAATACCGTGTTTCTCGTTTCCGACATCTTCAGCCTGTATGTGTGCCTGGAGCTGATCACCTTGGCTGCAGTCGGCGGAACCGCGCTCTCTGGCGACCGAATCGCGCTCTCCGCGTCGCTTCGATATCTCATGAGCGCTATCATGGGCTCGCTCGCCTATCTCCTGGGTGTGGCAATGATCTATGCGCAGGTCGGCACGCTTGACCTCACGCAGCTCTCAGGCCGGTTAGGCAGCAGCTGGTCGAGCGGAGCCGCGCTAAGTCTGGTAACCGCGGGACTGGCGATGAAAACAGCCCTCTTCCCCCTCCATTTCTGGTTACCGGCTGCGCACTCCCTAGCGCCGGCGCCGATCAGCGCCGCGCTCTCGGCAATGGTGGTGAAGGCATCTTTCTACGTGCTTCTACGTTTTTGGTTTCAACTTTCCGAGCCCACTTCCAACCAACTTGCCGCACATCTTCTGGGTGCGCTCGGCATGGCTGCGGTGTTGTGGGGTTCCGTCCAAGCCGCGCTACAAGAGCGCTTGAAGCTCGTGGTTGCCTATTCGACTGTCGCGCAGATCGGCTATCTCTTTTTTATTTTTCCGCTGTTTGGAGGCGCGCTGGCCGCAGGGAGATCAGAGTGGGCACAGGAGGCATGGAAAGGTGGAATCATCCTCATCTTGGCCCACGCTGTTGCGAAATCCGCGATGTTTCTGGTCTCAGGAGCCTTGCTCCAGACGTTCGGCTCTGACCGCATCAGCGACTTGAAGGGGGCCGCGGTGCGTGCTCCGTTGACGTTGGCAGCCTGGGGCATCGCCGGCATCAGCCTGATCGGGCTTCCGCCAAGTGGAGGCTTCATCGCCAAATGGCTTCTTCTAACAACAGCGATTCGCCAGGAGTATTGGCTGTACGTCGCGGTCCTGCTGCTCGGAGGACTGCTCGCTTCTGTCTATGTTTTCCGGGTGCTGTGGCACTCGTTTCTCACTCCCGAGGAGATGCCCTCCGTTTCTCGGATACCTGGATCAATGTCGATCTCGATCCTGGCACTCACCGTCGTTCTGCTGCTCATGGGCCTTCGACCAGCGATTCCGCTGGAATTTACGCTGATCGGCATCCCTTTGCCCGCAGGAGACCTACGGTGAACTGGAATTTCTGGCTGCCAATCTTTCTTCCACTCAGCTCGCTCGTAACCGCGCTTCTTATTCTTGTCATACGAGAAAACCAACACAGGCTGCGAACGTTCGTGAACCTTCTGGGCGCGACGCTCAAGATAGTAATGGTCGCGGTGGTGGGCTATGGCGTATACACGCAGCACGCTTACGAAGCCCGAATGCCACTCTCACTCACTCTTGATCTCGTCCTGCGAGTAGACGACATTTCGCTTTTGTTCCTAGCCCTATCTTCGACGCTCTGGTTCCTCACAACCATCTTCGCCGTTGGCTACCTCGAGGGATCACCGCACCAAAGCCGTTTCTTCTGCTTCTTCAGCCTCTGCATGACCGCCACCATGGGGATCTCGTTGGCTGGAAACCTGATCACTTTCTTGATTTTTTATGAAATGCTGACGCTGGCGACTTACCCGCTGATTGTCCATCGCGGTACCGAGAAGGCGCTGCGCGCCGGCAGAATCTATCTTGCCTACACTCTAGTCGGCGGCGCTGTGACACTGGCCGGCACGGCCTGGATACATACCCTTGTCGGGCCTACCCAGTTCGCTCATGGCGGCGTACTGGCTCCGCTCGCCCCAACTCACCGGCATCAGCTACAGGCTATCTTCACGCTCATGATTGTCGGGCTGGGCGTCAAAGCTGCGCTTTTTCCGCTGCACGGATGGTTGCCAACCGCAATGGTGGCACCCGCGCCGGTGAGCGCACTTCTCCATGCAGTCGCGGTGGTAAAGGCTGGAGTTTTCGGGATCGTACGCCTGATCTACGATGTCTTCGGCGTAAAATTCGCGGTCTCGCTGGGCGTACTGGCGCCGCTCTCCTGGCTTGCCGGATTCACAATCGTTTATGGATCCATTCGAGCTCTATTTCAACACGACCTCAAGCGACGGCTGGCCTACTCAACAGTGAGCCAGCTCTCTTACATCGTCCTTGGTGCAGCCGTTTTTGGGGCCTCGGGCACGATCGGAGCGCTTGCGCATCTGGTGCACCAAGGCTTGATGAAGATCACGCTCTTCTTCTGCGCGGGAATCCTCGGCGAGACGTGGGGCATTCACGGCGTCGACGAGCTATCAGGGATTGGACGACGCATGCCACTCACGATGGGCGCCTTCACGATAGCCGCATTCGGAATGATCGGCACGCCACCAATGGCAGGCTTCGTCAGCAAATGGTATCTTGGGCTCGGCGGCGTGCGTGCGGGTGACTATTGGGTGCTCGCGGTCCTGATCGCTAGCAGCGTGCTGAACTGCGCCTACTTCCTGCCCATCATTCACGACGCCTGGTTCGGTAAGTCACGACAGGATTCGGTTGCATTGCCTCAACGGCGCTCATTGGTTGTTCCCGCCGCCGAGACGTCGCTTCCGCTGCTTCTGCCCGCACTAGTCACCGCGTTCATGTCGCTGACTGCTGGTCTGTTCGCAGGCTCCCACTTTAGTCCGCTCGGGGCCGCGCGCCTTATTACCGAGAGGATGTACGCGCCGTGAACGGGGCAATTCTACTTGTTTCGGCGCTCATTCCTCTTGTACTCGCGATCACGGGACTCCTTAATGGGGCACGCGTCGCCATGGATCGAATCACGCCCTGGGCTCCGCTACCGGCCCTACTTACGGCTCTAATTGCACCATCGCTGCAGGTATCCATGCCGTCACTTTTGTTCGGCGCTGAATTTGATCTGGATGCGCTCGGCAGGGTTTTTCTAGGACTCTCTGCCGTGCTTTGGCTCGCTGCCGGACACTTCTCGTGCGGATACTTTGAGAATCGAAAGAGCGAGCGACGACACCGATTTTTCTTCCTTCTCACCATGTCCGGAAATCTCGGGTTGACCGTCGCCGCCGACGCGGTGACGTTCTATTCTTTCTTCGCTCTGATGACTTTCTCGGCCTACCCACTCGTGATCCATGACGGAACTGAGAACTCCCGCAGGGCGGGACGAAGCTATCTGCGCCTCGCAATTCTAGGCGAAATGCTGCTACTCTCAGGCCTCTTGCTCGCGACGTCACAAGCCGGAAGCACGGAGTTCAGTGCGCTACCGAAAGCGATCGCCCTAGCGCCGAACCGTAACACAATCATCGCGCTGCTCCTTGCCGGCTTCGGCGTCAAGGCCGGACTCGTGCCGCTGCACGCATGGCTTCCCCTCGCGCACCCGGCAGCACCAGCGCCCGCGAGCGCTGTGCTCAGCGGCACCATGATCAAGGCTGGAGTGCTCGGGTGGCTTCGAGTTCTCCCGTTGGGCGACTTGGAGTCATCCACCTGGAGCGGGATCCTGCTAGCCTCGGGAATCTTCATGAATCTTTACGGAGCGATCTGCGGATTCGTTCAGGTTCGCCCCAAAGAGGCGCTTGCGTATTCCAGTGTCAGTCAGATGGGCTACCTTACGTTGGCAGCAGGTCTCGCGCTCGAACCTGACGGCGTCGCGCCGGCCGCCATAGCGGCGTGCGCCGCGTATACCGTCCATCACGGCATCGCCAAGGCCGCGCTGTTTCTAGGAGTTGGAGCCCTCTCGCACGCGGACGGTCCTCGGGTGCGGGTGCTTCTCCTGACGGGATCTCTCTATTGCGGGCTTTCGCTCGCGGGTTTCCCGCTAACCACTGGAGCTTATGCGAAGTGGCTGCTCAAGAGTATCCCCGCGGGAAAGACTTGGAACGCTTGGGCGAGTCCGTTGTTGCTAGTCACCTCTATTGCGACAGCATTTTTAGTTGCGCGGATTATAATGCTCCTTGTCCGCCTGCAGCCCGACCAAGTGAAGCACGCGTACGGTTTTCCTCTTGCGATGCGCCTTCTTCCGGCATGGGGTTCGCTCGTACTCCTCGGCGTGCTGGGTCCTTGGTTGCTCCCGATCGCGTTGAGAAGTGCTGGCCTACACGTCACGAGCTTTTCCGCACTGGAGCACATCGGAGGCGGCGCTGCGCTTGTGCTCTGGACGACGCCGCTACTGTACATTGGAAGGCGTCTCTGGCTTCGAACCGCTGCGCAGCCGGCAATCCCACCCGGAGACCTCCTAACTTTCGTTGGCAGCAAGCTTGAGAGGCTCACTCCCATAAGCAAGTTTCTCGCTGTATTCACCCCTTGGAAGAAACCTTTCTCAAGGTTCACCCAAATCCGAACAGAGGGACTTATTAAGGCGGTCGTGCGAATGGAAGAGGCGCAGACTCGGTGGGACTTCGGAATGATCGCGCTTGCGCTGACCTGGACGACGCTTTGGGTGTTTTTGCACTGGAGAACGGGATGAACTCGCCAGGGCTGCGGTGGTCAGTCAACGCACTTCTCTTAGGGTTCCTTTGGTGGGTAATCTCCGAAGGATACTCTTATCAGCCGTGGTTTGGTCCCTCACTTGTCGTTGCCGCTCTCGTGTTCCGCATCCTGCTCAGCCGCGATTCGGGACCGGCCATTTGCTGGCCCGCTCTCGTTGGATTACTTCCATTTTTCCTCTACCACTCAATCCGAGGTGGTCTACAGGTCGCAGCTAGCGCGCTTAATCCAGGCACACGCGTTTCTCCACGGTTCGTTACAATTCCGCTCAGGATTCCCGAAACCTATATCGTGCCACGCCTGGTGTTTGCGACAGTCTTGGGTTTGTTTCCGGGCACTCTCAGTTGTGGATTGCGCGGGAATGAATTAACGATACACGTGCTCGATGATCGTCTGGTCGATCTCGGAGCAGTCCATGCTCTAGAGAGGCGGATCATCGCGCTCTTTCACATAAACTGAGCGTCGTAAGCCAGACATAGGAGGGTACACTTGTCCGGAAATCCTCTGGAGAATTCCGAAATTGAGGAACAGATCAGTGATGTTGGCCCACGGCGGGAGCATTTCGGTCGCAAGTCAGGTTGGGACTGGTACTACGTTTACCGTTACGTTGCGTCGCTTGACATGAAGAATTGAGGTTATGTTGGATATTCTGATAATCGATGACGAAACCAGATTGTTGCCCATTTCCTCTCTTTGGGAGCCGGAAATCGAAACCAGGCGGCATAAGTTTTGGAGGAACAAATCCCTGAGGAATTTCAATGAGCGATCAGCCGACAGATTTTCGCAACTCTGGCAGCATGCTTAATCGCGCCGTACTTTTGGCGGCAACGCTGGTGTTTGTTCTTTGTTTTTTGCGGAAGATTGCCTTTATTGTCTTGTTTTTCCTTTTTGCCCTGATTTTTGGGATGGCAATGAACCCTTTCGTGGCCTGGATGGAAAAAAGAGGGATTCCGCGCATCGTCGGAAGCCTGATCGCCGCTACAGGCGTCATGATCGTGGTAGGAGGTTTGGGTTGGCTCATTGTCCCAATCATTGCGGACCAGGCAAGCCAGCTTTGGTCCAGCCTCCCTGAGTACCTGTCGCAAGTCTCTGCGAAATTCGCCGCATGGCTTGATGCTTATCCGCAGCTTCAAAAGCGCTTAAGCCTTGACTCAGAGGCCGCCAGCCGCGTCTTGTCAGGTGCATCAGGCGTTCTTGGCGGATTACTGAATGTCTCGCTTTCCATAGTGACGGCCATCGCTCTGCTCATCGTCTTTGCCACCTTGGTCATGTATGTTTTGATCCGGCCTCGCCCGCTCATTCATGGTCTTTTACAGGCCATACCAAAAAGACACCGTGACCCGATGGCGCGCGCCTTGGCCAAAAGCTCCACAATGGTGCAAGCCTGGGTCACTTCAAATGTCATCGTGGGGGGAGTGGAGGCCGTTGCGTCGTGGGTGTTTCTAACGTGGATGAATGTTCCTGGCGCAACGGTCTGGGCGGCGCTAACATTTTTTTCAGAAATGGTGCCGAAGCTTGGACCCTATATTATGGCCGTTCCGCCCACACTAGTGGCTTTTGCCGTAGATCCAAGGACCGCGCTTTGGACGGCGCTTTTCTATATGGCGCTTAACGAGATCACTGGCGACACGTTGGCGCCCTGGATACGCGGAAAACAAATGGAGCTTCATCCCGCTTTTCTCATTTTGGTCATGCTTGCGATGGCAAGTGCATTTGGCCTGCTGGGGGCGCTTATTTCGACCCCGCTCGCGGGGTTTATTAAGGCGTTCTATGAGGAGTTCTGGCTTCGGGACCAGGTTAGCGATCCTGAAAATCGTCTTCGAGTGGAAGCCGTGATTCACCGTAACACCGACTGGAAGCCCCGCTCACCGGGTAAGGCCGAGGGCCAAGATCAGCTGGAGAAGGCGGGATGAGCCACGCCAATGAGATCATAAAAAGTGGCGAAGGGATTCATCCGTGTGACCCAAGGGTTAGGCTGGCCGCGGAACGAACGTATCTTGCCTGGATTCGAACTGGACTTGCGGTGAGCGCACTTGGATTCGTCGTAGCGAGGTTTCACTTGAGTGAGGAGGGCGCTGCAACTTCGGGGAGCGAATTTATTCCTCATTCACTTCTGATCGGCTCGATCTTGATCATCCTGGGCGCGGTATTCCAGTTGCTTGCGGGGTATCGGTATGTCCATTTCCTTCGTGCCGCCGAGCGGCGCGCTGTCTATCCGCTCTCTGAATGGCTTCCGGAAGTTCTCCTGTCTATGATTCTTCCGCTGGTGGCAGCGGCAATGGTGCTTCGGCTGGCGCTACTGGCTGGGTGAACCCAAACCGGAGAACCGGATAATCCCGGTTCGTACATTATCAAAAATGGTCGGGGTGGCGGGAGAACCACTCTCTGATTGGATTTTCTACTTATATCCCGCGATCCACCGTCCGCGATGCTTTGGCGCGATCAAGCGTTGCCTTCCGCGCGCGGGGTCGAAGGCCGAATAGCTCCGTTAGCGGTGCCTCGCCTTATGGGTACGCCTTGGTTGCCGGAAAGTTGACCGAAGACCCGCGTGAGCAAAAGGTTGTCCGCTCGATCATGACGCATTGGAAAGCGGGTAGGGGATATTGTGCCTTTGCCGGTGCCCTCAATCGCCAGGGCATCCGGCCTCGCACAGCCAAGGCTTGGGACCATTCTGTCATTGAGTCATCGTTCAACGTCATCTCAAACTGTCTCGTTAACCGCAGGAGGTACATATGAGATTATCAAAACTGGTTTCTATCGCCGCTATGCTTGCTGTTCTGGCTGTCACTTCGGGACAGCTCCCTCGGATTCTTCACCAGGTCCCGGTAGCGCAACTTCATCTGATCCAGGATTCGCCGGCTTCGAAGTGGGGCCAGGCGATGCTCTTGCCACAGACGAAATAGTTCTGAGGGCCAGCTAGAGTTGTCTGGCGGTTAGGGGTGTCTCTCGCCATGCGCTTTGGCTGAGCTTTCTTACGGTGCGGACTTCGATGCTTCATTAGAAGGGTCGCTTTCCTCTCCTGAGCTGTTCAGCGCAGAGACCGTGAAAAAGTAGATCGTTCCGCTTGTGAGGTTTTGAATGGTGGTAGTCGTCGCGATTCCTATTTCGACAGATTGAGTGTAGACTCCCGAGGAGGTGCCGTACCGGATCCGGTAGCCCGCCAGATCTTCAATCGCAGTATCGTCAGTATTTGTAGTGGGGGCATTCCAGTGAAGGGCAATACGACCAGGGCCACTGGTATCCAGTACTAAAACAGCATCGCGCGCTGAACTCGAATCCGTGGCTTGACAGCCCGCAAGGAGAAGCAGCAGCACTGAACAAGAGGCAATGTTTTTCGGTGAACGGGATTTTGGATGACGCATTTGAGAAACTTCTCCTAGTTGACTACTATATTTGTCGGTGGCCGAGGCTTGCGGTAAACCGTGATATTAACCCCGGTTGATGTCCTAATGTTCCCCGCGGCATCACTCGCTTTCGCCGTAAAAACGTAACTCCCGTTTTTCACGGAATTGGAATTCCAGTCGAACGAGTACGGCGCAGTCGTGTCAGTCGCAACGAGAACTCCATTCCGGAAGAGTTCGACCTTTTTGACGCCCACGTTGTCATTCGCGGAGACCGCGAAGGTCACCGTACCTCGAACAAATGACCCAGAAGCCGGCGAAGTGATTGAGACACTCGGAGCAGTGGTGTCTGGTGTAACGGTCGGTGTTGGTGATGGCGTCGGCGACGGAGCTGGAAGAGTGATGGTGATGTTGCGACTCAAGCTCGCCGAGACGTTTCCAGCCGCGTCCTTGGCCCAAGCATAGGCAGTCCGGGCTCCGGCTGCGGAAAAGGTGAAGGAAGTGGGAACCGTCGGTGTCCAACCCGATGAGGAAGCCAGAGGCCTCGTGGAACTTTCCGTAATTTTGTAGCCCGCGATGCCGACCGCATCGCTCGCAGTGAACGCACTGACCGGAACGGTGAGAGACGTCGAGGTAGTCGGCATCGTGAAGATGTTCACGACTGGGACGCTTGTATCGGGTAAAGAACGACTGACGGTTGTGGAAACGTTTGCCGATTGGCCGATGTTTCCAGCGGAATCATAAGCTTTGGCGCTCAGGATGTAAGTCCCTTCGGGTACCGCACTCGTATCCACCGAATAGGAGTAGGGAGGCGTTGTGACCGTATGATCCAATGCGCTATCAATGTAGAATTCAACCCGGGTGACTGCGATGTTGTCAGTCGCGTTCGCTGCAATCGTCACCATCCCGCTGACCGTGGAGTTATTCGCGGGCGAAGTGAGGGCGACGGTCGGCGCGGTTCTGTCGCCGCTATCAACAATGCCGTCGCCGATAACGTAATTGTCCGGAATGGGGGTGGTGCTGACGACAATATCATCGAAAGCGGCCCATTGCGGATTGCTTCCACCCGTGTAGGCATTCAGATTGTTTCCGCCGAATTGAACCGTATTCCAGCCAACACCGGTATTGGACCCGGGGTATTTCCATTGGACATTCGTGTAGGAGACAACGGGGATGCCGTCGTACGAAAATTCGTAAATGCCGTTCTGATTCCAGGTGGATCCGGTCTGGGTGTTCATTTTCACGTGGACGTCGTATCGATGCCAACGACCATCCGCAAATCCTCCGGTTTCATCGGGAGCGATACCGCTGATCATTCTTTGCGGAGTGTCGACATTGTATGGAGACTGCGAGCAGTAGTAGTTTGAACTTTGCGGGTCGCAGCGGAACCAGGCGATATAGCAGCCATCTGGGATTCCATTGGTGCTTCGATAGGTCGAATTGGTCGCCCAGTTCATGCCTGCCATGGGGGCGCCATTTCCACCCGCAAAATAAGCGAAAGCGCTTCCGGTTCTGTCGTAGTGGATGGCGCGGAACAGTTTTATGGACGAATTGGCGGCCGTTTGCCACCCCGGTTGGGTTTTGATCCAGACCCTCATGTACAGTTCCGGATAATCTTGCGGAAAGGTTTTGCTCAGTTCCGCGCCCCCCGAATACTGAACGTTATTGTAGTAAGCCATGTAAGCTTTCTTGGCTGTCCTTCCGGTGTGATCCGCGCTGCCGTCTGGGATCGACCGAATGGTCGTCGCTAAACTTCCGACAGGCGGGACGGCGTAATAATTATTCCAGTTCCGAGGTGCGTCGGTGCAATTGATGCCGCAGTCTTTGTTTAAGGCCCCGGTTACATTCCAGTCGGGTTGCGCATCGAAGCTCTCCTCAAAGATCACCCCCGCCCAGCAAGGCAGAGTGAATAACGAGACGAGCAGCATGAGAGAACGAGCTAGGGTGGTGTTCATAAATAAATCTCCGAGTTGTGTTTCCTCACCTGAATACGGAATCGCCCTCAAAAGGTCGCGGCGGCTTTGGTTTTATTGTTGGCGTAATGGGAAAGAGCCTGGCGTGGCAGACGCCTTCCTTTCCAATTGTTGGGGCCAAAAGGACTTAAGCTGGACTTAGGCGGCGAATGGACAATTCTGTAACTGCCGATCGACAAATTCTATGGTTTTGTTTTTATGAGCATTTTAATGGTCGCCCGTCTTTCCTGACTCGCATAGTCCGGCAACCTCTGGAATATATTGAGTTCGATGCGCCCCCGAGGTGGGGAATTATCTCGAAATGCGCCGGATTGTACCGCGCGGGGCTTTCCCTGAAGCAAATCAGTGCCCAAGTGCGACAGCCGAAAACCACAGTTCGGAATGCCATACGTAGGGCCGGGATTGAACTTCGTATGGCTCCGTCGGCCAGGGAATACAAGACGAAAAGCCAAGGGCGTCCGGGTTGGAATTCCTCCGTTCGGTTTCTCGTGGCTCCGCGGGCGCCTTGTGGTGAACGCAGAAGAGATCGAAACTGTTCGCTTGATTATCAAGCTCTGGCAAGACGGGATCACCTAAACGGCCATTGCTTCCCATCTGAATAGCCATGGGGTCAAAACCCGGAAGCATTCCAAGTGGGACCACTCACTGATTCGGCGGGTGATCGCGCGCCATAAACTGAACCCTAACCAAGTCGAGGAGGTCATAAAATGGGAATCGAACGAATAATTCCAGTGGTTGTTATTCTTGCTGTGTTCGCGGCATCCACGGGCCAGCTCCCGCGTAATGGGGTACGGCAATCCTCTTACCTGTAGGACGCAAGTGAAAGGAACAGTTTGTGAATTCGGATACATCGTAATCCGATGTCGAGCTTTTAGATGGCACGAAAGTGCAATTCGGAAGTCCATTTCTCGGATGGCGGAGTAGATTGTCGAACCTGGGACAGGGTCGATTTGTTATGGTCGCAAAATGCGACCCAAGAGGAAAGGGATTGAAGATGAAGGCAGCGATCGTGAGCGTACGCGACATTGGGCAAAAGATCTATTTTGTACGAGGCCATCGCGTGATGCTGGATGGAGATCTGGCCGAGCTTTATGAAGTCGCAACCAAAAATCTGAACAAAGCAGTTCGACGTAACCCAGCGCGGTTTCCGAAAGATTTTATGTTTCAGCTTACTGAACTGGAGCACGAACGTCTAAGGTTCCAAACTGGAACCTTAAAGAAAGCACGGGGGGCTCATCGTAAATATCTACCACTGGTTTTTACTGAGCAGGGGGTCGCGATGCTGTCGAGCGTACTGAATAGCGATCGCGCCGCACAAGTAAATATCGCCATTGTTCGCACCTTTGTAAAACTGCGTGAGATGCTCGAAACGAACAAAGATCTTGCGAAAAAGATTGAACAACTCGAACGAAAATTCCTAGCCCACGATGACCAGTTCAGGGCGGTGTTTGAGGCGATTCGGAAGCTGATGACCGTTGGTTCGCCTTTGCAGCAAAAGCGAATCAAAGGCCTTGTCGAATAGGTGCAAAAAAGGGACCTCAGATTACCTCAATTTTCGAACTGCTGTTATTTAAGGCTTGGAAATATCTTCTGAATGTAGACGTTGCCGCGAACATCCGTTGTTGCAGAGAACCTCAGAAAATCTCCTGGTTTCAGACTGTTCAATTGCTCAGTAAACGCGCTGTTTTTGGATTTCACCAAATACAAATAGTCTGTGCCGTCATAGAGAAATGGATAATCGCTCCTATCAGTCCACGCGCTTGGTGATCCAGCACTGGAACTGGAAATCTCTTTGGAAATGGAACAACAATACTGTTGAGAAAATAGGTGTCAATATTGTGGGTCACTTGCGCCGGGAAGCGGTAAATTATTTCTTTGATGACAGTGCTGTCGCCGGAAATAGCAGCTATAATGCCCGCAACCGCCGACGGATATAATCGCGTGGTTAGCGATCCATGACGAAGTTTGAGCTTACAACTACTTTGAGCAGGACTTCATTTTTTCTGCGGCAATTCGTCTCAGTTCAAGAAGTCCAACGATTTCAGGTTTCCCACAATCAACTTCTGAATACGGGAGCGAGGAACCGTAAATTTCCTCGTTGATGGCAACAAATTGTGAAAACCAGTTGTACTTGCCTGGCGCCCAGCATTTCATAAAGGGGTCAGTAAAGTAGTACGCGAAACTCTCTGCAAAGTCTTCGGTCGGAGAGGTATCACCGTAAGGGGACGTGTATTCCGTCACATGTAGCTGTTTCCATCCGCTCGTATCGGAAGAATAATCGCCCCCCATCCAAAACATTCCCCTTAATGCAAAATCAATATTATGGCCATATTCGTGCAATATCGCGGGTATTGCACCTTGTGGTACGGGCTTTCCACAACGCCACCATCTCCACTCTGTTTCCGTGGAATACACCTGTTGCTCGGACAGGAGGGTGAGACTCCCCATGTTTATTGCCCAAGTCCGTTTATTCATTACTGCCAAACTGAATAGACTGTAGGAAATTCTCTTTAAGAGAGGATTGTAAAGACCAGCATAATTGGGTCTCGGCAGGAACTTGATCGTGTGTCCCACTGTGTGGTGAAAATAACCCGGACGCACTGATGAATCTTCAAATGAAATCGGGAGCATTGAGTTGTCTAATAGAAAAAAAGCTGCGATCAAGTAACTCAACATTGCTTGGTGAATATCGGCGCTCGGGCCATCAGTATCGGCACCTAAAAGCCGGAATCCCATGCATTCTAAATTGTGCTTTGTTCCTACAAACGCATCTAGCTGTTGATGAGTGACAAAATATTTGTCGTCCCAATCATAATCCAAAGGCGAAAAGTTGCTCCCCGAGGCTGTACGAAGTTTAATCATTTCCTTCAGCGGTTCACTGAGTTTTTGAACTTGATCACCATCTAAGCATCGGGCATTTCTGGCCCACACGGTTTTTGGACTAGAATAAAAAGTACCGATTGCGAGCAAAACGATAAGAAGCTTGGATCTGATCCGTTTCATGTGGACTTGTGTATAGTCAAAATAGTCCAATGCGTCAATCTTGTGCTCGGTCGAAACCGCCCTGCGGCCGACAGACAAGTTAAACGACAGCAGGTCCGTCGCACGACCGGCTCTTCTGATCCAACGCCAGTTAACGTTCCATCCTCCATCATCCGCTTCCAGCGAAACAATAGACTCGGAGTGACATTGTTGCGTCGGGCGACAACCGGAAATCGAACTTCCTGGTTCATTCGATTCCTCCACCATAGCCTTTTTCTCTGCCGAGCTGAATCGCCGCCTCCGCTGCACGCTTGTAATAACTTCAGTCTTGCCATTCGACATGTGTTATATCCCTAGGTCTATGCCTATATCTTATTTTTGGGCACAAGTGGCCCTGTCGAATTAGGGGCTACCGCACTTCCAGTATTTAAATACTTAAATATCCGGCTATCGCGAGTTCACTCAAGCGGGCATCCAGGATTTTGCGGCATCTTCTCGCAGAAAAATCCGAATCGGCTCTTTGTGTCCTTTGGGACAAAATTAAATCGATACTCGAACGGGTCGTCTTCGCTCTTTATTTTGAGGAATGCGCTCGAATCTAGATCGTTTTGTACCTGCGCGTTGTAGGTCCATAACTGGGGCCATTCGCGTTCAATATCATCACAGCGCCCAGTGCAGGCAGCGACCTGAATTTCAGACGCGTCAGCAAAGAAGAGGCGAGTAAGGTCGACGATGTAGGTCTTTCCAGATGGTTTGGCCTTCACTCGAATAATTGGTACAAATGATTTCGATTCAGAATCTTTCAGAACGCCTTTTTTATTCAGTTCGATCTTGATTTTGTCTTTTCCAATCTGGGTTGAAATCGTTATTTCGTTATTTGACGAATCGATCGTTGCCGTAGGCCTTTTGATAGACGGACGCGCTGTGTATCTCTTGTCGGAATCTTCCGGTCCAAAGTCGAAAGCATTTGCCGTGCTCGAATAGCACGCATTTGGTTGTCGTAGCCTATAGGCTAGCAGCGGGGTCAGATCAGATCCGACAGGGATTATTTGCACCGTGTAATTCTCGGAATATTTTTTCATGTATTGAATTGCTTGTGCATCGCCAAAGAGAGCAAAAGGACGAGGCACAAGACCTGAGCGGCTAAAAATGTCTTGAATTCTATCAGCTAATTCTGGATACGGGAGGCCGGGCTTTGGACCGACGAATCCGCCACCTTCGTATGGGCCGTCGAAGTAGGTCGATTCGGCGCTTGTTTTTCTGTCATGCGAAGTCTTGGGTTTGAGCCAAAAGCCATAAACAGGTTTTTTTCCGTCCCGTTTGAGACCGGGGCGCACGCCGAATCGAGTCCAAGTGTCATCATTTTTGGCAGGGTTAACATGCCAAGGATGCTTGATAGTCACTGTTGAGTGATTCCCGCCGTCACCGGATGAACCGTTACCGCCATCTCCGGAAGAACCATTCCCCCCATCACCCGAGGAGCCATTTCCAGCAGGTTGACTAATTACAGTTCCAGCTCGGACTTGGGTGACGTTGATTTCGCTGAACTCACCCCATTGGGTTTTAAAAGTTCTATAGGTGACCCCTTCACCTGAGGGTGTCTTTAGATAGTGCCAGGACGTGTCTTTGTCTGGCGGATTACAAACACCTTTCTTGAAGTTCTCGACCAAACTGCGAATGGCAAATGAAGACGCAAAGAAACTTTGATTGAAGTCAAAAAGGACGCGGTTCGAGACTCCAAGTAGAGCAGGTTTTCCTGTCTTAAATCGCCCCAAAGATCCCTCGACCAATGGTGCGCCACTCATTCCAGGTACAATCTTCGAGTTTGATCTAAATTCCGATTGCGAACTTGTTAAACCGAGTGCTCCACTAAAACCGTATTGAAATGCAGACGCATTTTCCGGACGCCACTGAACCCAGTCCGGTACAAGCACTGCGGAAAGATCCGTAGATGCGAGCATCAGCCGGGTTTCTTTTTGAAGTTTATTGCGGATTTCGACAAAGGATTCGTCCAGATTGGTCAGTCGCCAGGGCATTTCGGCAAAATCTTTCGACCACGCCTGAAGATCCTCTTTCTCAAATTCAAAGCTTTTTCGGTCCTGATTGTACTTTGCGACCGGTGAAATATCTGGCGTTTTGATCAGGACCAGTTCGAGATCATCGTCTGCATTTACGCAACGTTTAAGGATCTCTGCTTTCTTTCCGCTGGCTGAGAAGATCTCCTGGGTGCCACTTTTTCCGCCCAAGAGGTGACTTGATGTTAGAATTGCAAGAACCCGCTCCTTTTTCGGGGTGATCATTGCAAGCTCTTGGTCGGATATACCCGTTATCTTTACGCCCTTTGCTCGGTATTTTTGAATGTCCTCGGCTAGACTGGTTAAGGTTGCTAATGCAGTGGCTGGGTTCTTGTTTCTCTCCCTGTATTCTTGCTCCAGCCCCGGGCTGAGAATTCCTGAGGAACCTGCCGTAATACGTTCGAGGAGTTTTACAGCCTGCTCTGGCGAAATAGTGGGTGGCGTTGTCAATTCGATTTCAACAGGTGTTCCGGTACCGCGAAGCGGGATCAGGTCTTTCCCGTTGTCTGCGAGATAGGTCGACGAAACTTTTACTAAATCAGAGCCCGAAAATGCCGCGAGGCTACAAAAGAATGATGCGATGGTGAGAATGAGTCGGGAAGCGCGCATCTATCCGGCCTTCTTCTTGGCGTTGGTAGCGCCCGCTCGAACAATTTCCAAAAATACCGTGTCTGAGATGCGATATTTCCCATTCTCGAACAGAATTAGTCCGGACCTTTTCTTGCGGAGCCGTCCAATCAACGCCTTGAATCGGTTTTCGCGCACTTCAAAATCGAGGCGAGTTCCATACAAATAATCCAGAACCTCGATTTTTGATCTGGGAGAATCGGTAATGAATCGGACGAAGTCATTTTCGAGTCCGCTCAGGGGTGGTTCCTTGTTGCGTGCGGTACGTCTCGAATTGAGACGTTCATTCCAGGTCGCATTTAGGTGCGTCGACTGAATCGCCTTGGAAGGGTCTTTAGGCCCCTCATGGTCGGCAAGTAATGAAATCACTTTGAGGGCGTTCTGAATTTCAGCGAAACCGCTATTAGCGGCCGTTTCATAGTCAATCTGCGCTTCGGAGTGACGGCCAAGGTCCGTCAAAACATGGCATCGATGCACGAGTGCGAGATAGAATGGCAGCGTTCCTGGGTGCCTTTGAGCCAGGGCGATGGCTCGGTTCGCGTGCTTGAGGGCAACAGTATACGCGCCCAAAAGTTGATATTCTCTTGAGATATTAGTCAGAGCTTGGGCTGCAAGTCCCCATTCCCGAAGCTGCTTGGCCTTTCTGCAAAGATACAGGTAATCCGCGAGCAATTTCTTCTTTGGAAATAATCGGCTCTCAGTTGTGACCGTATTGAAGCGTGCTTTCAATGCCTTTCTTAGTGCGCCGATTTTTTCGAGTGGTACGACCGCCTCTTCGAAAATGCGTTGCGCGGAAATGTCGTCTTTTTGAACCTCATAGGCAGCAGCAGCGACGAAGAGTAATTCGCCACGCCAATGCATTAGATTTGCTGGAAGTGTATTAGCGGTTTCTATCAGGTGTTCAGGGGTTCCATGCTCCAAGTGAAGTTCGCGAATTTGCAGTCGAGCTTTTAATAGACTGTGGATGATGGTCGCCTCTGCGTCCACAGAGCTCGAAGTTTCCGACTGATGGAGAAGGTGCGCGAGGGTGTCTCGATCCCCCTCCAGATAAGCAATCATGATGGCGGCGTAAGTCCGAAGGCTGGCGCTGAGGCGTGGGCGTAGTTCGATCAATTCATTGATCCCGCCCTCGATTACCTGGATGAAATTCACGGAGAAAGTAGCCTCACGCATCTAGAGATCTATCGGAATCTTTAGGGTTTTTCTGTACGTCATGTTTCTCCGTACCGTAAGGAAGTCGTGCCTAAAGTACTGGCTGCGGCTGTCAGCGGGGGTGTTTTCTAAGTGCGCGATTCTAAGAAATAAATTAATTCTACCCGGTTGTACCTGTCTAAATAAGTCAAACATCCGTATTTTCCGTTACGCCCGCATCCAAGTGCTGGGCAAGAAAACAAGATGACGCGGATGCGTCGAAAGGCAGGACTTATGAGAAAGATTTTAAACCTTGCAGTGTTTACTTCATTAGCGTTGGCGGCCAGCTACTCTGCATTCGCTGCTAATACTGGTGCGGAATTTAAGCGCGACGATTTGCAGAGCATGGCGGTGACCTCTGTGGCAGTGAAGGTATTCTCTGATGAAATGCGTGCTCACGGACGTCTGACCGGAGCTGACTTCGAAGTTGATCTGGATGCGAAAGTGTACTTCTCGAAGACATTAAAGCAATTCGAGGCTCAGTTTTTCGACGACTACTCCTCCGATCGTACGCAATTGACGGGAAAGGCTCTCGACGAGGTAAGGAAACTTTGCGGGAAAGTAACTTCTAAATGGGACACTCTATATTTGTATAAGGGCAAGCACTATGAAGATGCGTTGACCCTTAATCCTAAACAATACACAGGTTCAAGAGCCCTACCTATAAACGCGATGCGCGTAATATTTAAACGCAGTATTCTGACCGGAACCATTGATTCTGCGGGTTACCCTCTCTGGAGGATTGTCGCCGAAGGTGACCACATGATCAATTGCGGTGACATCGAACTTTGAGTCGAAAAATAGCGTAAGGAGAATGAATATGAAAAAGCAAATTACAATATTGGCATTAGTTCTATCTATCGCGGTTGGTTCGGTGGCGCCCAAACAATCCCATGCTCTATTTGGATGGATAAAACGGGCGTGAGGTGAAGATGACCGCCTTGACGGACGAGCAGGCCCAAATGATTGGCTCAGATGTTCGAAGTTACAATGACGAAATCGATCTCGTGAACGGCGTATTGCAAGAGGTGGCCTCAGCCGTTCAGGCAGATGCTAATCCGACCAACGAGAAGATTCGAGCCATGTGGCAAGAGACGGGGCAGAGAGTACTGTCCGATGCAGCCTTGTCTACCGCACTCGCTGTCTTCGATCACCATGCGAAAGCGGCGCAGCAGTTGGCGAAATGAACAAATCGGATCAGAAGATGAAGATACGTTCAATAAGGTTCAGAAGGTTATGGACGAGAACCTAAAGGCTAACCGCGACAGGTTGAATGGCAGGAGCGGATTTTTGTGCTCACTGGCACCGTGACTTGTGGTGAATGCCGCCGCCCCTTGTGGGGAGATCCGGGCATGGAAGTAAGAAGGTTCATCGTTATTACGTTCATAGTCCGATTGAGAGCGGAAAGTATCCTGCTCAATCAAGACCATCAGAGCTGATGATATTGAGCGCAAGATTTTGGAGCATCTGGATCAGCGCCTAACAACGGATGGGTACCTCGATCACCTTGAAAAACGCGTGGTCGAGATGAAACAGGCTGATTCGAAAGACGCGGTTGGCGAGAGGGCTCGGTGGCGGACTGAGCTGGAGCGGGTCCAAGCGGATATTGACGCCGCATTTGGATTATTGGGTCTGAGTTATTGGACCGCCAGCGAGTCGGCGATCATCGGTTTTGAAGCAGAACAAAAATGGCCACGGGCTTGGAGCCCGTGGCCGGTGTTTCGCAAAAATTCGGAAAAGTGGTGCCGATGCGGCGTTCTGCGGCCCCGGGTTTCGCCCATTTTAAGCAGGTGTACTCTGTAGGCAGACTTTCGCCCGAGTCATTTTTCATACTCTCTCATTCATTTTCTACTTTGGTTTAAAATGGTCGACCGTTTTTCCTAACTCGCATAATCCGGCAAACTCTTGAAGATATTGAATTCGATGCTCTTCCGAGGTGGGGAATTATCTCGAAATGTGCTGAATTGTACCGCGCGGGGCTTTCCTTGAAGCAAATCAGTGCCCAGGTGCGAAAGCCGAAAACCACAGTTCGGAATGCCATACGTAGGGCCGGGATTGAACTTCGCATGGCTCCCTCGCCGCCAGGGAACAATAGGCGAAAGGCCAAGGGCGTTCGGATTGGGATTCCTCCGTTTGGATTCTCGTGGTTGCGGGGGCGTCTAGTGATGAACGCCGAAGAGATTGAGACATTACGGCTGATTATCAAATTGTGGCAGGAGGGGATGACCTATACGTCCATCGCTTCTCATCTGAATGGTCACGGAATCAAGACTCGGAAGCGTTCCAGATGGGATCATTCGCTCATCCGGCGGGTGGTTTTGCGCTACAATCAAAATCCAAAACAGATTGAGGAGATCTTAAAATGGGAATCGAACGGCTAATTTCGGTGGTTGCACTGCTTGCGGTGCTAGCAGTATCCACGGGGCAGTTGCAGCGCATTTTGAACACGGTCCGCGTGGCTCAGCTTCAGCTGATACGAGATTCGCAGGCGTCGAAGTGGGGTAGGGCGATGCTTTTGGAAACTGAGCGTAAACGAATGGAATGAAATCTGAACGGCAAGGAACCGTTTTCAAGCGGCGCGGCCATTGAAATGACATGAGCACGCTTGCGAGGTCCGGTTATTGGATGGGTAGCACGATGGTCGGTTCTAAAAAGATGGAGACCGCAGGATTTATGGAAACCGCAGCAAGTATTGAGAAGATGATTTACGTCATTCGTGGGCAAAAAGTCATGCTTGATCGTGATTTGGCCCTGCTTTACGGAGTTGAAACTAGGGTTCTAAATCAGGCCGTGCGCAGAAACTTCGACCATTTTCCCGGTGATTTCATGTTTCAACTGAATCGTGAAGAGTTCGAGCTTTTGATGTCACAAATTGTGATATCAAAAACGGATCCGCGTGGCGGACGCCAAAAGAGTCCCCTGGTTTTTACCGAGCAAGGGGTCGCGATGCTTTCAAGCGTCTTGAGAAGTAAGCGCGCCGTACAAGTGAATATTTCAATTATGCGAGCCTTTGTGAAGCTCCGGCAGATCTTAATGCAAGAATCGCTTTCGGATCGGGTGACAAAGCTGGAAAGGGGTTCTGACAAGCTATTCCGGATCGTTTTTCACCGTCTGGATACGCTGGAGCGCAATACTCCATTGTTGCCACCAAAACGGAGAAAAATCGGGCTAAGTCAAGACTAAGTGAAACGGCGCGAGACCTCAAGCGCAGCACACATGCCTGCCCTCGGCAATCCGAAATATCTTTGAGTGAAAATCCGAACTGGGGCGAAGCAGCGATGAGAACCGGAGAACCAGAACCGGAGAACCGGCGGCTGACGCCTGCCGGGACGATAAGTTTTTTTGTTCTTCTATTGATTTGAATGGTCGCCGCTAGCGGGATTTACGTTCGGGCAATCCTGCCCGAACGTCGAATCATTCCGGTACGCTCCCGTCCGGGTCGCGTCTTTTCAAAGCCACCCCGCCCATTTTAAGCAGGTGTACTCTGTAGGCAGACTTTCGCCCGAGTCGTTTTTCATACTCTCTGATTGGATTTTCTAGTTGGCTTAAAATGGTCGGGGTGGCGGGATTTGAACCCACGACCTCTTCGTCCCGAACGAAGCGCGCTAGCCAAGCTGCGCTACACCCCGACATGGATATCTTAATGAAATAGGCGAAACCGCTCCCCAAGTCAATCTATTGTAGGGTTGCTTCGGTCAAAAAGAGGCCTGAGGCGGCTCGGATGTGGGGGGTTCGTCCTTCTCAACCTCGTCGTGAACCGGGTCATGGGAATGATTTTGGATCTGGTCGAGAGAAGGAACGGGTTCGCGAACGAGCCGTAATTTAAGCTGGTTCCACAGGGACTTCTTCCCATTTTCAAGCTCGGCACGAGCGGAGAGGCGTTCCTGCTGGCTCTCGCCAAGCTGGTCGATCGGTCTTTTCAGTCGCTCAAGCTCGGTACTGGTCTCGGTATACGCCGTTTTGAGATCGTGTAGCTCGTTCCAGAGGGCATGACGGGCCTTTTCGCTTTTATTCGCCTGGGCTTTGGCCTCGCCGAGGGCGCCCTTGAGGCGCTGAATCTCCTGTCGCGAACGGAATTCCTTTTTCTCCAAGGATTCGAATTCGTTCTGGAGCTGTTTGGACTGTTTTTGGAGTCCTGAAAGCTCTTTCTTGAGGCGGGTGACTTCGAGTTCGCTGTCGACGTGGGCTTTTGCGAGTTCGGCTCGTTGATCCGTCACTTGCGTCAGTAAGGATACTGCCTCATTGAGACCCGCCTGAAGTTCGTCAATTTTGCTTCGGGCTTGAGTCTCGCGTTCCATGAGCGCGGTGTGGTCCGCCTGTGAACGTTCGAGGTGAACACTTTTTTCGTCCGTTTGCTGCCGCAGCTTGCCGAGCTCAAGTTCCGCCGTGGTCTGTTCTTTGAGCAGGGATTCACGTTCTTTCTTCAAAATCAGGGATTCGCGGTAGGCTTCACTCAGCTCTCCATTGAGGCGATCGATCTGCTGTCGGGCGCGGAATTCGCGGTTCGCGAGCTCCTCGCGCTCCACTTCCGTCGCGTGGGCGTGTTTCTGGAGCGATTCCAGTTCCTGCTTGAGCCTGCCGATCTCCAACTGGAATTGCATTTCGCGCTTGAGCAGCTCCGAGCGCTCCTGGGTGAGGGGGGCGAGCGCGCTTTGTGACTCCTCCAGACCGAATTTCAGGCGATCAATTTCCTTCGTTCTCTCCGATTCTTCAACGGCCAGCGCGAGGGCCTGCGTCTCGAGCGCTCGCAACCGGGAAGTGGTCATTTCAAGTTCTTTCTTGAGCTGGTCGGTCGCAAGCTCCGCCTTTGAGTGTTCCTGCTTCAGGGTTGAAGAAAGTTTATTCGCCTCTTGAAGCGCTGTTCGGAGTTGGTCGATCTCAACACCCTGGCGTGCTTCGAGCTTCGCGAGCCGGGTCTTTTCTTCCTGGGTAAGGGCAAGCCGCGCGGAGGCTTCATCGAAATCTTTTTTCAGGAATTCAACCTGTGCCCTGAATTGGTCGAGTTCATGGGAGAGCCGGAAGTTCGTATCCTTCGCGTCAGAAAGAGCCGATTTGCCGTGGTTCACCTGGTCGATGAGCTCGGTTTCGCGCCGCGCGAACGAGCTGTGCGCGACTTCGAGCTCGGCCAGCCGTTTGCGGGCAAGGTCGAGTTCGCCCTGGAGGAGGTGAGAGTTGCGCTCCGAAGCGCCGAGTGCCTGTTCGAGTTGCAGGCGGCGTTCCTCACTTTGAGCGAGAACCTGCTTGAGGTGCTCTGTTTCATCAGAGAGGTGGGACTCGCGCCGCGCGAGAGTGGCGCGTTCGGACTCGAGCGCCTGCGAGCGGGAAACCGCGAGGGTGAGCTCCTGGGTGATCCGCTCACAGACTGAATTGAGTCTCTCCATTTCACGGGTTGCCTCGCCTTTATATTCCGCGGAGGAGCGCTCCGCGTTCACGAACTCACCCCAGAGCGTCTTTCGGGCATTTTCGCCTGCTTCGGCGGCGGCTCGCGCATCGGCGAGAGTGGCTTTGAGTTGCCGGATTTCCTCTTCGGCAACCGTGTGTTTTTCGGAAACCGTTCGTAGCCCGTCGCGGGTTCCCCGGAGTTCCTCGCGGAGCTGTTCGAGGGAACTTGTTTGATCGTTGATCTCGTGTTGGGCGTGCTCAAGCTGTTCTTTCGCGTGGACGGAAGACTGAACGGCCGCATTCAAGGAAGAGTGGAGGCGCTCGATCTCTTTCCGGTTCTCGTAGAGCTTTTCGTTCAGAACGGATCTTTCCTTGCTCAAGGACGATTCGAGCTCCTCGGAACGCGTCTTACTGCCTGAAAGCTCCGCGGCGAGATCCGCGATCCGGTTATGCAGTGACTTGACTTCTTGAACCAGCCGGTCGACCTCGGCCCGTGATTGCTGGCCCGATCGTGCCAGCTCGTCACGTTCCGCGGTGAGTTGGAAGGTGGTCTCATAAGCCTGATTCAGGGCGGTTTTGATCCGATCGATCTCCTGGGCCGATTCGGCTTCCTTTCGAAGGAGAGCGACCCGGGCTGCCTCGAGTTCTTTTCCGAGTTGTTCGATTTCAGTCCGTGACTGATTGTTCAGGCGGGCGAGGTGATCGCGTTCCTGCGTGAGCTGGAAGGAAATTTCGTAAGCCTGGCTGAGGGCGCTCTTCATGTCGCCCATCTGTTGCGTGGCCTCGGCTTGTTTCTTCGAGAGCAGGGCGCAGGTTTCTTCGACTTCAGTGAGTCGCTTCCGGGCGTTTTCGGCTTCTTCCTTGAGGAGTGCGTTGTGCCGTTGTGAATCCGAGAGCTCCTGGTCAAGGCGGAACGCGCGCTGCTCCGACGCGTCCAGCACCTGCTTCAGCCTTTCGAGATCCTGCTGAAGGTGCGCCTCACGGCGGACGAGGGTGTCTCGTTCGCTCTGCAGGTTTTGCGCGAGTAAAACCGCTTTATTGAGATCCTGTTCGGCAACCTGGATGGATTTCCGGAGCTGAGCGATTTCGCGATTCGATTCGTCGTTGAGACGTTCCGATCTCGCCAGTTCGTCCCAGAGCGCCGTTCTGGCACTGTCGTTCTTTGCCGCTTCGGACAGCGCTTCGTTCAGCGCTGCCGTAAGACGGGTCACCTCGCGGGCCGCCTGGCTTTCTTTCTCGGCGAGTTCGCGCCGGTCGTGCTCTAGCGTGGAGAATGCGTCGCGTGCTTTTGCGAGCTCGTCCCTGTACTGGCTGACCTGATACTGTGCCCTGACGTATTCTTCCTTCGAGGCGAGAGCCGCCCTGTTTGCCTCCTCCAGCGCTGACTGGGTCTTCGCGATTTCCGCTTCTGATTGGGCGGCGAGGGTTTTGGCCGAAGACAATTCCGCCTGTGCGTGCTTCAGTTCATATTGCGTTGAAAGAAGCGATTCCTTGAGCTGCGAGGAGGATTGATTGGCGACGTCGAGAGCCGCTCGGAGCCGTTCGAACTCCTTCTCACGGGCGAGGTCCTTTTCCCTGAACTGGTTGCGTTCTTGCTCGAGCCGCTCAGAACGGTCTTTAGCGTGCGCGAGTTCTTCGCGGGTTTTTGTGATCTCGACTTGGGCGCGCGCGATGATTCCCCGGTTCTCTGATTCGAGATTCTCGATTCGGGCACGAGCCTGATGGAGTTCTGTTTCAAGAGTCCTGGTGCGGGCCGTCGCGCCCGCGAGCTGCTCCTGAAGGTGCTTCAGCTCGTATTGCGTCTGAATGAGCTTTTCCTTGAGCTGCCGGGCAGACTGGCTGGCAGCTTCCAGAGCGGAATGAGTGGATTGGATCTCTTGTTCCTGTTCCGAAAGCTTCGTCACGAGGGTCTGTCGGTCCAGCTCGAGCCTTTCCGCGCGTGACCGCGATTCGGCGAGGTCCTGCCGTGTTTTTACCAATTCGTCGTGAGTTTCGGCTGAATGATCGCGAGTTCGCCTTTCGAGCGACTGGATTTCGAGCTTCAGTTGGGTGCTTCGGGTGCTCTCATCCTCCAAATGGCGCTTTGTGCTTTCGAGTTCTTCCCGGAGCCGCGTGGTTTCCCGTTCGAGAAGTGATTTGGTCTGGTTGAGCTGTAACGACTGGCTTTCGGTTTCGGCGAGAGCCTGGTTGAGCTTCTCCGAATTGTGCACGAGCTCGTCATTGCGTTTGAGCAGCGAATCGCGTTGCCTCTCGAGCTCGAGTGCCTGTTCGAATTTCTGTTTCAATTCGGTTTCGAGGCGGCTCACGGTGGCCCGGAGTGTCTGGATCTGCTGATTGGCCTGTTCGTTCGTCCGCTCGGCCTTGACAAGCTCGTCCCACAGCGCGCTTCGGGCGCTGTCGTTCTTCGCGGCCTGCGCCGCCGCTTCCTCGAGCGCGTTTTTGAGACGGTTGAGTTCCTGCGCGCCTTCAGGAAGCGCTCGAGGGTCCGTTCGAAGGCGTTTCAGTTCTTCGTCGAGTCTTTTTATTTCGTATTGCGCGCGAAGCCGGTCTTCCTTGAGCTGGATCGAAATTAGGCCGGCATCCTCAAGCGCGGCCCGAAGTTGCGGCACTTCCTCGAGGGCTTTGGACTTTTCCTGAATGAGCTTTTCAGCGGTTTCCAGCGAGGTCTTCAGATCCTCGATTTGCTGAAGAGATTGCTCCTGCCGCGCGAGAAGAGCTTGATGTGCTTCGCTGAGAGCCGCCTTTTCGGAAAGATTCCTCTTGTCGGAATCCCGGGCTTCGGCAAGTTCGTCGGAAATCGCTTCAATCGCTTTTTGATGCTCACTTTCCTTTGCCGCGAGGGATTCAGTGAGACGGGTGATCTCGGAGAGGTGAGCGCGGTCTTTTTCAGAAAGCGTTTCGCGGCTTTTTTGAAGACTGTCCGTCAAGGCTTTATACTGTTTGAGCTGATCGAGCGCTTTGGAATAACGGAGGCGAATTTCAGAGACCATCGCCTGGATTTCTTTATCGCGTTCGGCAACCGCGGTGCGATCGGAGGCTAAAAGGCTTTTGAATTCCTCCTGAAGTCTGGCGTTCTTGGTTTTCAGGGATTCGATCACCTCACGAAGCATGCGGTCGTGAGCTTGAAAATTCGCCCGCGCGGCCTCGTGGCGCCGAATCGATTCCGTGAGTGCTCGCAGTCTTGTTTGCGAGGCGGCGAGCTCGGTTTCGGCTTTTTGCAATCGGGATTGGAGTTCCGCGCCCCGCGCTTTCTGGTCGATGGCTGTTTTTTCCAGCTGTTCTTTCTGGCTGAGAAGCTTGCGCTTTTCCTCCTCGACGACCCAAATGTGACGGAGCAATTCTTCCTGATCGAGGCGCTCGGCTTTCAATTCTGCTTCGAGCGTGGTGATTCTATGTCGGGCGGATTCAAGAGCCTGTTTCGCCGCGCCTAGATCGGTTTCAAGAGCCCGCGAGCGAAGAACTTCATGAAGTTCACTTTCTTCGGCGAGGCGAAAGGCGTACGGGGACTGTCGATTGGATTGTTTGGCGGGTGGTCCCATTCCTTTGGGATTCATCGAACGTGTCCCCTCCTGGGAAGCTAACTTCCACTATTATGGAGGGGGACGGCCGGGTATGTCAATTCAGAGACGGAGTGTCGATTTTTAATTGATTAATTCAATCTGCTGAGACGGGTTTTCCATCGTCTTCTTCAGAACTTTCGGGTCGAATGGGAACACCTCGAAGCGATGCGGCCCGACGCCTGGTCCGTCCAGCTTATTAATGATTTGCCAGGTATAGGCGTGACGCAACGCTAGCCGGACTTTTGCGAATTTCTCAGTTTTGATGTTGATTCGCGCGACTTCCTTTTGCGATTCGTTCCTGACCGTCAAAATTCCGTCGATCGGCTCGGGCCAGGAGAAGGTCACTATGGTCTCGGACTTGCCGCCCGAAACAAAGAAGATCGTGTTCGGTCGCGGGTAGAGCTGGTTATCGACAAGGGGCTCGGGTGAAGGATTGACAGGCATGGGCAGCACATCCCCAAGTCCACCCGAAGGTTGAGGTTCAGGTGAGTGCTTGCCGACGGCCTTTTGCTTTTCGTCGATCTCGAGCACGGATGTCTGACTCGTGCTCTTCACGCGAACTTCGCCCGTGAAAACCTGGACGGGTTTCTCAACGCCGCCTTGCTTTCGAAGGACCAGGAAGGTTTTCTCGAGAATCTTCAATTCGGTCCCGTCTTCAAACAGAATGTCCGCGGATTTTCCTTCTCCGACCCAGATCGCATCGCGATTAAACAAAGGGGCGCCCTTCGTGACCTCGATAAAGCTCACCATGCCGGATCTCTTTCGTTCGAGAGAACCAGACTGTACCTGGGCGATCGGGAGGCCACCCTCGGCGCTGGTGCGGGCAGAAATTGAGTTGCGAATGAAGAGCGCGAAACAAAGGGAGGCTAATACGAAGAGCAGGATGTCGGTGCCGACCCTCAAGATGAGCGGTTTTTTTTGAACCGTCATGCCTGACCTCCGCTGTTTGCCGGATCAGTGGTTTTCCTGGGTGGAGAACGGAGGCAGACGACGGCCGTTACGTCGTCTTCCTGAGGAATGTTACCGATCATGGACCGCCTGGTCCGGATGATTTCCTGAATCAGGGCATCGCCCTTGAGATGGGCATGCTTCGTGAGCAAATGAACGAGGCTCCGGCGGGAAAACAGCTCCTTGCCGTCGAATAAGCAGTCAATCAGGCCATCCGTGTAGAGGAACAGCTGATCGTTCTCCTCCCACGGGAAAGTCTCGATTTCATCGAACGGTTCATCCGGCCTCTCGCCAAGCACTGAGCTTGCTTTTCCGACCGGTTTAAGCTGCGCCGGCGTGGCCGGCTGACCGGGGACTTCTTTGCGCGGAATCACGAGATACGGTTTGTTGTGGCCGGCATTGGCGACCCGCATTTCCTTCGCATCGGCGTCGAGAACGGCGACAAAAAAGGACATGTGGATCTCGCCACCGGAGGTCCGGAATATGACCTGATTCAGAATGCGGAGAATCATCCGTGGGTCTCGCGCCAAAGCCGGATTTTCCTTCGTCCAGTCCTTCAGGACGGCAAGGGCCCCTTGGGTCGCGGCAGTCAGAAGAGCCGATGAAATCCCGTGTCCCGCGGCATCACCGATCATGAGGAGGACGAGTGGCGCACCTTGCCCATTAGGGAGTTCGATGTACCCCCACCAGTCACCTCCACATTTCGTGGCCATCTGCATATACGCGGACATTTGATGGCCGGTGACTTGGGTGCCCTGTTTCGGGAAAAACCATTGTTGGACCTTCGACGCGATTGCCATATCCGCGGCCATTGCGGCGCTTGCCTTCGTGTCCTGGAGGAGTTTGACGATACGATCCGCCATGGAGTTGAAGGTTCCCTGAACGACTGAAATCTCGTCATTTCCCTCGACTTGTATCCGGGAGGTGAGATTCCCGGCGCCGAAAGCTTCAGAGGTGTCGCGGAGCTGCTTCAGGGGAGCCGAAAGCCTCGCGGCCGCGAATTTTCCAGCCAGCAGGTAAATAAAGAGCGAACCGAGGGCCAGGAGAATCGATTGCGTGAGCACGAAGCGAACCGGCGCGAGCGCTTCGTGTTCGGAAGCCATCGAGAAGAGGACCCAGCCCGGCGCGATCGGTGCATAGGCGACAATCTTGTCCTTTCCTATTCGGGTGATCGAAGGGATTCCCGAAGAGGTGGCAAGCTCGGCGAATTTCGCGATCTCCGAGAATATGGGCTTCACTTTGCTCAGATCTTCGGCGCAGCCGTCGTTCCAGAGGAAGCTTCCCTTGCGATCGGTGATGAAATAACGGTTTTGCCCGGACGAACCGCCCAGCCCGTCCATGGAGATGGTCAGAAGCCGGTCGGAAGGCGCTCGTTTCGTCAGAACCTGAATGTATGGAATCGGAAGCTCCGGATCATCTTCGAGGAAAATAGGAGTTTCAGGCAGGTTCCCTTTCAAAGTCCGGCAAGTCTCGACGAGCGCTTTTGCTTTTCTCCAATCTTCGGGTTGCAGCTTCAGGCGTTGAAGGGTTTTCTCGTAGTACGCTGAAACGACACCATTCGAGAACTCGGATGACGTTTTCGTCAGTATCGGGTTATTTTGAGGACCGAAAATGCGCGGCGGAGCGGGTCTGAAAGCGCGGCAAGGATCATCCATGAGCAAAATGAAATCCTTGGATTCACGTACTCGATCGACCTCGAGCGTCTTCGAAATCGCGAGGAGGTACTCCAGCCGGTTGGCCGCCTGGAGCGTGTTGGTCAACTCGTTTTCAAACAGCGCGGCAAGTTTTTCACCTTTGTAGAGCAGGAGAAAGAACGTTGTTGATCCGGCGAGAGGAGCAATGCTCAAGATAAAAAACAGCGCGGTCAGCTTTTTTCGATAGGTCCACTTAAAGGTCCATTTTCGCATTGGGAATACCGGTATCTTGACTTTACCTGAATATTTGCTCCTATGCCCAATCCTTTTTATGAGCTTATGTTGATCATAGCCGCACAGGGCAGTATCATTTAAGCGAAAGGGATCTTCGTATGAATATTTCCGCCCCGCTCGGGTTTCTCGTGGGCATTGCTGTCGTTTTTTATTCCCTCACGGTCGGAATGAAAAACAACTCCGTGTTCTTTAACTCGCACGCCGCCATCATCGTGATCGGTGGGACGCTCGCTGCAGCGCTGATCTGCTTCCCGATCGGCCATTTCATGACTCTGCTGAAGGTTTACATGCGCGCCCTCATGGGCCGCACGAAACAGGAGACGTTGAACACGATCAACGAGGTCGTGAATATTTCGAAATCGCTCAATCAGGGCCAGAACCTCGCTGCTCTGCTGGGAGCCGTCAAGAACCCGTTCCTGAAAGAATCGCTCGAACTTCTTGAACAAGGCGGACTTTCGGATGAGGAACTTTCCGAGGTTCTCGATAAACGTATCGAGATGCAGAACGAGAAATATAAGCGGGAAGGAGCGACTTACAAGGTGATCGGAAAATTCCCGCCGGCCTTCGGACTTGTCGGTACTTCACTCGGTATGATCGCGTTGCTCCAGGGACTCGGGGAACCGGACGCCTTTGAGCGGCTCGGACCCTCGATGTCGATCGCTCTCGTCGCGACTTTCTACGGCCTGATCATCGCCAATCTTTTTATTATCCCCATGGGCGAACACCTCGTTACCGTTTCGGAAGACGATCTCATCATGCGTCGGGTCGTCGTTGACGGCGTCATGCTGATCAAGGAGCAGAAGCATCCATTGCTCGTAGAGGAGTACCTGAAGAGTTATATTCCGCCATCCGATCGAAACAAGATGGCCAAAGGCGGGTGAGTCTGAGCCATGGCTGACTTTGACCGAAAAAACGATTCAAAGCGTGCTTTTCCCGGGACTCGGGAGGCGAAAGGGACCAAAGCGGGCGGCCCGGACGGAAAAGATCCTCTCATAGAGCCGGCGAAGCGGCCCGAACGGGTTCGGACGAGAACGATCCTGGTGCAAAATGACGACGGCGAAGGGAACTGGCTCGTCTCCTATGCAGATATGATGACCCTGCTGATGGGGTTTTTCGTCATGGTTTCTGCCTTTTCGACGCCTGACGCCGCGAAATTCGAAGCGATGAAACAACAGACCGCGAAAGCGATGGGCGGAAAGTACACCAAGCCGTTCAAGGAGCTTTCAAGCAGTCTGCGGGACATTCTGAAAGAATTCAAACTCGACAAGGATGTCACGGTTGAAGAAACCTTGAATGGGGTGACGATCACTTCCAAGGGAACGCTGTTTTTCGAATCCGGTTCGGCTGATTTGAAACCGCAGGCAGCACAGGTCATGGCTCAGCTTTCGGATATTCTCATGGTGCGTGCCAAAGGCTTTCGTGTGGTGGTCGAGGGGCATACGGACGATGTGCCGGTCCTCAGCAAGCAATTTCCGAGCAACTGGGAGCTTTCGTCCTCGCGCGCGGGAACGGTGGTTCGATTGCTCGAATCGAAGGGCTTTCCACGTTCGGATGTTCGTCCGATGGGCCTTGCCGATACTGAACCTCTCGTCCCGAATCGCACCGCGACCGGTGACTCGATTCCAACGAATCAGGCCGAAAATCGCCGAATCGTCATTCACATCCAGAAGCAGTTACCCAAGCGCATGGGCAAGAAAATGTAGGCTAGCCTGCTAACCGATTCCGCGGATGGTCACGACGATCCAGAACCACATCACGATCAGCAGAACGCAAGCCAGGATCCAGATTTTGAAGAATGCCTTGTTGGGGGGGAGGATCGAGTACCACGAACGAAAAATGTGGTTGGCGTTCGCCCCTTCCCAAACGGCACGGAGCTTCGGGAAAATTTCCTCGATCGTACCGGTCAGGAGCTCCTGACCGGCTTCAGCACTTGCTCCGGCGGGGTTTCCCCAGTATCCGGCGGTTTTACCGCGTAAGCGGTCCCAGGCGCGCGTCCAGAAGAAGGCCTCTCTTTTTTTTGGAACCAGATTCGCATAACCTTGATCGACTTGTTCCGGGGAGAGCCGTAGGCCCACGGAAGTGTCACGACAGCCTCCGTGTTCTGTTTCGTCCGGCCAGAACGGGGAGCTGCGGACACGGTTCTTTGAAATCGTGGCGGAAGACGCTGATACAAGCGTTGCTTGTCCTGGGCTCCGAAAGGGAACCAGTCCCCAGCCGCGCGTCAGCATCTTTCCGGCTTCCTCGATGGCGGTCAGTTGTTTCGGGCCGAGATGTCCCGAGAAGCATACGAAATGAATGAAGCCCGCGCGTTTCAACGAGCGGCAGCCATCGAGCAGCCAGTCTCTGAGGACGTGGGCCCTTACCGTGATCGCGAGCTGTTTCGTGTTGGATTCCACCCCGAGCGGGGCATCGGGCATGATCACACCGGCCCAGCCGGGCATTTCTTTTTCGAGGCGCTCAGCCGTCCGCAAGCATAAGGCGCGAGCCTCGGCGAGATCGAGACCGACGGGGAGGTGCGGGCCATGATCTTCGACCGGGGCTACCGGGAAAAAGAAGACCGTTTGGCGCGGCGGAAGCGCTTGAATGCGTGAAGCTGATAGTTCGACAAATTGGACCGGCATGGCGCTCGACCTCAAATCTTGGTGAGGAGTTTAATCGCGTTCTCTCCAAGAATAAGCTTCGATTGCTCGGCATTCAACGTTCCCGAATTGACGCAGTCTCGAATTCGGGCAAGCCCCACATCGAGATTGCCGCCGATGAACGGCCAATCACTTCCAAAAAGAATGCGCTCAGCCCCAAGTCGTCGCACTGATTCGCCTATGACCTCGGCGGGTTGCCATGAAGTATCCATGTAAAGGTTGAGGTGCTCTTCGGCCAGGTCAAAGGCGATGTGCGGCTGATGAAAGTTCATGTGCGCGAGAATAAAACGCGTCTGCGCGTACTCCTTGAACCATGGTGTGAAGAGTTCGGCACAGGCGAATTCCGGTGTTTTATAAAGCAGATGGCTGTGAATGCAGCCCGTATGAATGATGACAGGGATTCCCAAGTCAGAAGCCGTTTTGAGAAGCTTTTTGTAAAAGGGCGATTCCGGAGGGAGTCCGTCGGCTGCGGGATGGATCTTCAGGAGCTTCGCGCCATGTTTCACGAATGACTTGAGCTGTGTTGCCGGTCTCGGCGTATTCTTTGGAATATTCACGACAGGATGGAGCCGGGGATTGCGCTCGCAAAGGGTCATCACGAACTCATTCGAAATCAGAGGCGGGTGCGCGATGACCCACGCGGAATCGACTCCTGCCCGGTCCATTGCCTGCACTAGGTCCGAGGCCGTTGATTCGATGAATAGACCGAGGATCGGGGCGACTCCGCTCAATTCGTCGAGCTTCTGGCGAGCCGACTCGGGAAGGTGACGGAGAACGGTTTGTGAGTAATGCATCGAACTCGAAAGCGGCGTCCAGAGCTCCCGTGCTTTCGCTCGCAAGCGGCCGAGGGGCCCCGCGATCGGGAGTTTCCCGATCAGATCCGGCCTGATCAGGTTCGGGAAGACGTGAACATGCGAGTCGACTATTTTAGGGTTTTGCGAGGACGATTCCATGGTTCTTAATCTGCTCGACGAGCCGGTGCAGAGCCTGCGCCCGATGGGAAATGGCGTTCTTTTCCTGATCGGTCATTTCAGCCAGCGTTCGATTCGAATCTTTCGGGACGAAGATGGGGTCATACCCGAAGCCTTGGCTTCCCCTGGGCTCCGAGATCAGGGTCCCCTCGAGAATGCCCGTGGAATGGAGTTCGATTCCTTCGACGATGAAAGCCAGAGTACAAACAAACCGGGCCGCGCGAGAGCTTGCCTTCTTGAGCTGGCTGAGAAGATACGCCGTATTTGCCTGATCCTGGGTGAGGCCCTCGACGGGTGCCGCGAAGCGCTGACTCCGCACTCCCGGTTTCCCGCCCAGGGCTTCGACTTCGAGCCCGGAATCGTCGGCAAGACTCGGATAGTGAGTGGCCCAGTTCACATGTCGTGCTTTGGAGAGCGCGTTCGCGAGATAGTTGTCGTGGTTTTCAACGTGTTTAAGCTTGTCCGCATTGCGAAGAAGCGGAGCCGCCGGAAGCAGTTCGTATTCAGGGTAGGCGGACAGGATCGCCGTGAATTCGTCGAATTTATGCCGATTGAGGGTCGCGAGAACGATTTTACGAGTGAGCCGCATGAGTTCCCTTCTATTCGTAGGTCACTTCATAGCCCATGTTCTCGACGAAAAGAATATCTTCCGCGGTCATCACGTTGGCATGAATATACGGTTCGAATTTGTCCTTCATTTCTTTTTGATATGTTGCATCACAATCGTGCGATTCGTTATAGCAATCGAACATCGCCTGTCGAAGGTCAGGGCACCCGGGGCCCTTGAATTCAATGTTAACGCGATAGAAGATCGAAAGCCGCCCCCGCGCGGTCATTGAACTCCCGGCCACGGTGATCGGATATTCCGGCATCTTCGTCAGCTTGCCGCCGTTCGGCGCATCGAGCCAGATGCTTTCGATGCAGTCGAAGTTTTGATCCATCCAATCGTGTTTGGCAGATCTCTGAGGGAAGGTCAGCTTGAATTCGCTGTCGATGGATACTCCATATCCGATATCCTCGACGGCAGCGGCGATGATCGCGTCGGTTTTGTTTTTCGCGATTTGGAAACGAACGGGGTTCGTCATGATGAAATTGAGATTGGTGATATCGGCTGGGATCAGATTCGTCGCGGCTTCGACCGTATTCGTCGTCCCTTGTGCAAGGTGCACCGTAAATTCGAGCTTCTGGGGCTGTGTTTCGTAAAAGCCCGAAATCGTGTCCGGTGCGCTTTTTTCGGTATAATTGCCGAGACGGCAGCCGGTGACTGCCCAAGAAAGGATGACCGCGGCCATGCCGCAGACGAGATATTGAGGTAGAGATGTCATGCCTGGAGCCTCCTTGCTCCCTTCTTTATTTCGGAAAGAAGGAGGTTCTTCTCGATGGGCAATATTTTCCGACTTTTTAAGAATCTTACCGGAGCGGCGGCGAGGTCCCTTCGGTCCCGTACGCGCGGCCGACCAACAACGTGCCGCCGACCACGGCAAGCGGAATCGAAAGCGAAGAAACAATGGGAATCGCGAACAGAAACGCCGTGATCAGACCGAAGCCAAGACACGCATAAAAATACTTCCAGATGAAGCGAAGACCGGCCTGGAGTCCTTCGCCCCGGCGCGTTTGGGGATAGCTGACGAATTGAAAGCTGACTAGGAGAAGCGCCAGGATCACCGCGATCAGGTTCACGACGGGCACCCATGAAAAAATCATCGCTGCCAGAGCTGCCACACCCCCGGCGACGGTTTTCAAAAGATCGATGACGATCAGGCGCATTTTTGCCCGAAAAGGTTGGGACGGGACAGCAGGCAAAGGCGGGGAGGCCCATGGTTCGGCTGACTCGGCCAGGAAGTCGTTAAAGGGGGAAGAAGCGACGCTCGCGACGAGCGAAAACGTCATTGCGCCGACAAGGATCAGCAGCACTTTCACGAGAACAATCAAAGTACCCGCTATCCAGCTGTTTGGGTCCCATCCTGCCGAGACGAATGCCTGGAGCAGATAAGCTTTGGTGCTGTCCTGAAGACTTCGAATCAACCACACATAAAGTCCGAGCGTGATGGCGACCGGAAGGATGCTCCAGAAGAGGAGGGTAGGATGTCTGAAGATTAATCGGAATGCCCGAATGGGAAGACTTAGCCCATAGTAAAACGACTGAATTCGAATAAAAAACCATGAATTTATTGACATTTGGAAGCTCAAAACTGGCTCAAAAGGGGCGGCCACGCAAGAAAATTTGACCAAAAACCCTTCGCGAGATAGACCAAAGCCCGGCTTTTATAAGGAGGGACCACATGGGACATTTCGCGATCGGATTACTTGCATTCATGCTTTCGACCTCAGCCTCCGCAGGCGATATTTATGATCGGCTGACGCAAGCTCAGCAGGCGGCCGTTCAAAAAGGTCAGCAAGTCGTCATGGTCGAGGATGTTCCCGGAGTGGCCTGGCCTAAGGTGACGATCGTACAGCGCGTTGCATCCACGCCTGAAGAAGCTGCTGCTGTTTTTGCCGATTACGAACTTCAGCCGGACTATCTGGATTCGATGGCGGACGTCAGGATCCAGAAATGGACGGATCGGGTCACGGCCGTTGTCGATTATACGATGTCCCTTTTTATTCTGACGGTCCGGTACACGCTCCAGAACCGCCTGAGTACCTACGAAAAGGGGAAGAGTTATCGCGTCGATTGGAAAATGGTACGCGGCGAGTCGGTCAAGGACATTCAGGGGAATGTCCGATTCGAGACCCTTGGAACGGGTGCGATCATGTCTTATTACAATTTCATCAACCCGAACACGAATGGCTTTCGCGAGAAGGCGATCAGTATGACTCGAGACGGCGCGGCATCGATCGTCCGGCAGATCGAATTCGAACGAGTTCAGGATCAGGATCTTCTTCAGAGGCAGATTCAGAGGCTTCGATCAGCCCTTGCCGCTTCGCTTTGGTGAGAAGCACCCCGTCCTGGTTTGGAGTCAATTCAATCGGGCCAGTTCTTCGACCGTTTTACACTGAAAGCAAGGGCTTGTTCTGATTTCAGTGCTGAGCAACGCCGTGGAAGCCGTCGCATAATGGTGTCCCGGTAAAATCACGATCGATTTGGATTCCGCGTCAAGCCTCGCGATTTTTTGAAGCGAATGAAACATCTCCTCGTTGCTTCCGGTGTCGAGATCCGTACGCCCGCAGTCCTGTATGAATACGGTGTCTCCGGTCAGAAGAAAGCCGGGACTGCCGGCGAGCCGGAGAAAGTAGGAGCATGCACCGGCGCTGTGTCCCGGGGTGTGCAGGGTTTCGAGGCGCAGCTCGCCTATCTCGATCATGGTGCCGTCGCTGAGCGGTTTAAAGGACGGAATGTGGAATTTGCGCAGGCGTTTTCGTTCGGCTGCATGCGCGAATACCGGGAGTTCGGGGTGCCTTTCGAGAAGCTCGGGAATACCCGCCGTATGATCCGAATGCGAGTGCGTCAGCAGAATCGCCGTCAGCGTGAACCCGTGTGTTTTCAAGGCGCCGAGAGGAATCGTAAGATCCTTCTGCGGGTCGACGATCGCGGCTTTCAGCGTTTTCCAATCAAGAACGAGATAGACGAAATTGCGTTCCGTGCCGAGCTCGAATTGTGCGATCGGTTCATTGAGCTGGACCCCGGATGACATCTCGAATTAAAGCTCCAGTTTCGACTTCCGGCCGACGAAATACCCGATTATGCCGGCTGCCGCGATAAGCGCCGCTCCGCCCAGTGTTTTTCCGTAATTCTTTCGGAGCCACTTGCTGCTGTCCTCGTAAAGGTCAGTGGCCATCCGGCTGACGTCTTCAACCGCGTCTTCGAAACGGGGTTGAACTTCCTTCAATGCGTTGCGGGCATCCCGGAGCGTTGATTCTGACTTGAATGTCGCCATGGTTGGACTCTCCTTGTCGGCCCGGAGAAGTGCAATCAGTATGCTCAGTCCTTGCTTTTCAGCTGAGATTCATTCGCGTCGATAAAGGCGCGAATCTCGTCCGTCATGTCGAGGAGTTTACGCCACTGTTCTTTGTAGAGCGTGACGGGAAACCTTCCCAGGCCGTAAACCGAAACGGCGCCTTTTTCGCTCACTTTTAAAGAGAGTCCGCGTGGCGACTTCTTCTTTAGCGCCTCGTTTTCCGCGCGCAGGCGCTCCAGTTCGGCTTTTATGTTTTCGGGGCTTTCTTGATCAGTGCACATGTTCACCTCGTTCGTGATTGTGTCATATTATTGCGACCAGTCCAGCATCCTTTGCAGCGGTACAAGAGCCTGCCGGCGCAGGTCGTCCGTGAGCGTGATCTCAGGTTCTTCATTCTTAAGCGCGGCGAGTACCTTTTCAAGCGTATTCAACTTCATGAATGGACACTCATTACAGCTGCACTCGTGGTTCGGCGGAGCCGCGATCAGGTTTTTTCCGGGCGCCTTCTTTCGCATCTGATGGAGGATGCCCCCTTCGGTCGCGACGATGAAACTCCGGGCTGGACTCTCCACGACATGTTTGAGCAGTCCTGAAGTACTCGCGACGAAGCGCGCGCGCGCGAGAAGCGAGGGCTCGCATTCAGGGTGCGCGATCAGTTCTGCGTCAGGATATTTGACCTGAAGCTCGATGATTTTTCGCTCGGAGAAGGTTTCGTGCACGATGCAGGACCCCTGCCAGAGGAGCATCTCCCTTCCGGATTCCTTTTGAATGAACGCGCCCAGATTTCTGTCGGGCGCGAAGATGATGGGGCGTTCTTTCGGAATTCGCTGCACGATCCGCAGCGCGTTCGAACTCGTGCAGATGACGTCGCTCTGGGCTTTGATTTCCGCGGAACAGTTGATGTAACTGACGACGAAATGATCCGGATGCTTCGCGCGGAATCGGGCGAACGCGTCGGGCGGGCAGCTGTCGGAAAGTGAACAGCCGGCACGGAGATCGGGAAGCACCACCTTGCGCGAGGGATTCAGTATTTTCGCCCCCTCGGCCATGAAATGGACCCCGGCGAAGACGATCAGCTCCGCTTCGGTGCTCTGGGCTGCTCGCGCGAGTTCAAGGCTGTCGCCGACGAAATCGGCGATGTCCTGGATGTCCGGTTCCTGGTAATAATGGGCCAGAATCACGGCATTCTTCTTCTTTTTCAGCGTGTTGATCTCTTCAAAAATATCCATCATGCCGGTCCCTTTTTAGCTTTTCCTATTTGTCCTAGCAACATGATACCAACTTGATTATAGCTTTGCGTGCGCGACCTGCTATGGCGGACGGCTGAAGGCGAGAGGCTCGGTAGCACATCGCCGCGATTGGACACAGAAATCGCGACAGAGCCAGGTAAATATGAGATGATGAAGCGGTACAGAAAAGCGCGGGCAGCGCAGAGCGTGATGGAAGTTATGAATCGATTTATCAATCAAATAAAAGGTCTGGTGGGATTCCGAAGCGATACCCTGGCGACTGAGGGAGGATCTGACGTGAAGATTCTTAAAAAAGGACCGGCGATGCGGATTATTTTTTTCTATCCCGGTGAGGAGGGTACCTACGTCGAGAACGCGTACGTTACCTTGTTCGAGAATGGAATTGTTCATATCAAATCCAATCAGGAAGAGACAACGACTCATCTTCAGAATTGCGAAATCCTCTGGAACTTCGAAATCGATTCCGAAGACCGCGCCAATAAAGTACGCCTGCTCAAACCCAAGGCCGAGTCCCGAACGCTTGCACTTGATGATGAGCGCGACCCCGGAGCCGTCGTGAAGACGCCAGGGATTCCCGAAGTACCCGAAATCCAGTGATTGCCCGGCCCCGCAGTGCCGCAGCTGCGTTCACGGCCGAATTCGTACTGAGCTGTGTCGCTCTTTTCCTGATTCCACTTTTCGCGATTCCAGCACTCGCGGCCTCGGGGGAGTCGGAACCCGACCTCACGATTTATACCTACGATACATTCGCCGCGAAGGGGGGGCTTGGGCCGGAGGTCCTGCCGCTCTTCGAGAAAAAATGCGCTTGTCGGGTGCGCGCGGTCGCGGCCGGCGACGCCGGTCAACTTCTCACCAGGATACAACTCGATGCTGAACGGCGCGACATTCGGGCACAGCTTGTTCTCGGAATAGACCAGCAGATCTGGAGCCGGGCGAAGCCATGGCTTGAGCCTTGGGGTAAATGGGTTCCTCGAGGTTATGCCGCGATTCCAGAAAAGCTTCGGGTCGAAAACGGGTTTCTTCCGATCGATTACGGTGTCATGACTCTCATGGCTGACATGAAGCAGTTTCGTGAGATGCAAGTTGAGCCGCCACGCAGCTTGCGGGATCTCATTAACCCCGCGTTCAAACGCAATATTCTGCTTCAGGACCCCCGGACCTCGGCGCCAGGGCTTGGCTTCCTTCTTTTTGCGAAGGCGGTGCTCGGTAAGGACTCAGTTGAGTTTTGGAAATCCCTTCGCAAGCAGTGGCTCACGCTGACGCCGGGATGGGATGGGGCGTATGCGTTGTTCTTGAAAGGGGAGGCTCCTTTGGTCTGGAGTTACACCACGAGCCAGGCCTATCACGAGGAGCACGGAGATTCCGGCGATATTAAAGGCCGCCGCTATCGCGCGCTTCTCTTCCGTGAGGGGCAGCCCTACCAAATTGAAGGCGCCGCGATCGTCAGGAACTCGATACGGTCGGAACGGCAGCGTGTTATCGCGCGCTCATTCCTTGAATTTCTGATTTCCCGTGAAGTCCAAACCCGCGTTCCCCTGAAGAACTGGATGCTCCCGGTACTCTCGTCGGTCACGATTCCCGAAAGTTTCAAGCGTCTTCCCGAAGTAAAAAAGCTGGTCCAAACCCCCGTTGATCCGGTAGAGATCAAAGAGGTCCTGTCCGAGTGGGGCAGGGTCATTTCAACAGGTCAATGGTCAACGGGAGGAACGCGATAAATGAAACTTCGACCAGGGTGGCTCCTGGTCGGCATTGCCGCGAGTTTTTGGTTTTTTCTGGTCGCTTATCCGCTTGCTGCTCTCGCCCTCCGGATGGGCAGCATCGGTAGCGTGGCCGCGTATTTCGACCCTGAGATTCTCGGCATTGCCGCGATGACTCTTGAACAGGCGGTCTGGAGCACCGTGATCTCATGCCTGATCGGACTTCCTCTCGGACTCTGGATCGGAGCGGTCACGTCTCGCGAAGGAGGCCGCGTCGCGCGTCTTTCATTCACCTTATTGAGCTTGCCTTATGGCGTTCCGACGGTTGTAGCGGCCACGGTCTGGGTATCGCTTCTCGGACGCTCGGGAGTGATTCAGCAGCTTTTCATTTCGCTTCTGGGGTTTTCGCCGGAATGGATTCGATCTTTCGCTTACAGCTTAAAGGCTGTTGTTCTGGCTCATGTGTTTTACAATGTTCCCTGGGTTGCCCTGCTCGTCGCGCAGGCGCGGATGAGTGTTCCGCCCGTGCAATTGGCCGCCGCCGAGACCCTTGGCGCGGGTCTCTGCTCCAGAACGAGGTTCATTATCTGGCCGCAGGTCAAGTGGGCGTTCGCGAGCGCCGCCGCGCAGGTGATGGCTCTTTGCGTGATGAGCTTCGCGCTTGTTTTGATCCTGGGAGGAGGACCTCCCGTCCAAACGCTCGAGACAGCTCTCTACGCGCGCATTCGTTACGGCGCTCTGGATGTGAGCGGCGCCGTCGTATGCGCCTTCTGGGAGCTGATCATCGCGATGCTCCCCTGGTTATTGATCCTCCTCGCGCAATCGCGCCAGGCGAACTATTCTTTGAAAACGGGGCAAACGGGGCATGCGGGACTTTCGCCGGAGCCGGGACGGGAACTCGGGCAGTGGAGGATCAGCGGAGTCTTGGGCGCAATAACGGCTTTCTTCTTCCTGATCCCATATTTCACGATCTTCGGAATCGATACTTTAAAGACGCTGTTCAACTTCGAAGTTCTCTTACAAATCTCGCGGCCTTTGCAGCTTTCGATGTTGATTGCGGTTCTGACGAGCCTGGGTGCCGTGCTACTGGGCCTCCTTTGCGTCGTCGCAGCCGGTTTTCTGCGGTTCAGGCCGCTTTTCAGCACGATGTTTTCCGTCTTGGCCGCGCTCCCGAGCGGGCTCTCGATCCTTGTTCTGGGCCTCGGTTTCTGGGTGGGGTACGCGCGTTGGCTCGATCCCTTTGCCGGAAGCCTGGCAGCGATGGTTTTTCTTCAGATCGCGGTTTTTTATCCCGTCGCATTCCGCATTCTCTGGCCGGTGATGGAGCGGCGTCCGCTCGATCTTCTTGATGCGGCTTACACGATGGGAGCATCACGCCTTCGCGCATTCTGGAGCGTGGAATGGCCGCTCTGGCGCGGTCCTGTCGCGAGCGCGATCGGAATCGTCGCCGGGGCATCATTGGGAGAGGTGGCCGCAGTGAGTCTTTTTTACAGTGAGCGGCTCGTTCCGCTTCCGCTGGTGATTTCCCGGTGGATGTCTCAGTATCAATTCGCCGAGGCCGAAGCGGTTTCGGCTCTTCTCCTTTTGTTATCGACCGGGATTATCGGTGTAGTCTCTTATTGGGGGCAGGGGGGTTCGAGTGTTGTCCGTGCGAGATCATGAATCGTTTCAGCGTTTCCCGAAAAGTTCGCTCAAAGTCGCGGCACTTCGAAAGCGAATCGAGGATTTTACGCTCGACGCTGATTTTGAATTGGCGGTAGGTGAACGCGCCGCGCTTGTCGGACGAAGCGGGAGCGGCAAGACGAGCCTGCTCCGGATTTTGGCGGGTCTCGAAGCTCCGGACTCAGGAACTGTTCACCTGGGTAACGAAAATATCACGTTTCTTTCTCCCCAGCGAAGAGGCGTCGGAATCATTTTTCAGGAGCAGGCGCTTTTTCCCGCCCTCAATGTGCTCGAGAATGTCACCTTCGGATTCCGGATGCGGGGAACGCAGGGCATTGGACGCGACGAATACGAAGCGGAAGCCATGCTTTGGCTTGAACGGGTCGGAATGAAAAAATTCGCGCGTTCCGCCGTGGGCAACTTGTCGGGAGGGGAACGCCAACGTATCGCCTTCATCCGTGCGTTGATCTGGAAACCCCGCTTGATGCTCTTGGACGAACCTTTTTCAGCTTTGGATCGCGAACTCCGGACCAATTTGTGCAACGAGCTAGTCGAATTGCACCGGCTCTGGCCGGTGCCGATGCTTTTGGTAACGCATGATGAACTCGACGTGGCGGCGGTCGCCACCTCGCGACTTCATCTGTGCGTGGCTGGGGACGTCCACCTGATTAGAAGAGCTTCTTAGACGGAACGTTTCCAGCTCGAACCCTCGACGAGACCGGAGACGCGCATGTCAAAACCCGAGTTCAAGAAACTGATCCCACCGAAACAGGGAACTGCGATCACCCATCGCGATGGCCGGATCGAAGTTCCGAATGATCCCGTTATTCCGTTTATCGAAGGAGATGGAACAGGTCGGGACATCTGGCGAGCAGCCAGCGCGGTTTTTGACGCCGCGGTTGAAAAGGCTTATCAAGATGATCGCAAGATACAATGGTTCGAAATTTTCGCCGGGGAGAAAGCTTACCGCACTTTCGGTGACTGGCTGCCGGACGATACTCTGAGTGCATTGCGGTACTATCGCGTCGCGATCAAGGGTCCCCTAACCACACCGGTTGGGGGAGGAATGCGTTCCTTGAATGTTGCGCTCAGGCAATTACTCGATCTCTATGTGTGTTTACGCCCGGTCCGTTGGTTCGTTGGAGTTCCTTCACCGGTCAAGCATCCTGAAAAGGTGGATGTCGTGATATTCCGGGAAAATACGGAAGATATTTACGCCGGAATTGAATTTGAGGCAGGGACGGAAAGCTCCAAAAAAGTCCTCTCGTTTCTGCGGAACAGCTTTCCGAACGAATACGCCAAGATTCGTTTTCCGGATACTTCCGGTATCGGTATCAAGCCCGTGTCGCGCGAGGGAACGGAGCGCTTGGTTCGTGCCGCGATCGATTATGCAATCACTCATCGACGCCAATCAGTCACCCTGGTGCACAAAGGTAACATCATGAAATACACGGAAGGCGCTTTTCGCGCTTGGGCATACGAGCTTGCAGAACGGGAGTTCGGTACGGAAATCTATAGTTGGACTCGCTGGGAACGGACGAAAGCCGAACGCGGTGAGCCAGCGGCCGCATTTGAAATGAAATCGGAGCTTGCGAAAGGGAAGATCCTGATCAAGGATGCGATCGCGGATATCACGTTGCAGCAGGTTCTCACTCGTCCTGATGAGTTTGACGTCGTCGCGACCTTGAATCTCAATGGCGATTATCTCTCCGACGCGCTCGCGGCACAGGTGGGGGGAATCGGAATATCCCCAGGGGGCAATATCAATTATCGTACGGGACATGCCGTATTCGAAGCAACCCACGGGACCGCGCCGAAATACGCGGACCTCGACAAGGTCAATCCCGGATCGGTCATTCTCTCCGGTGAAATGATGCTGCGGTATCTCGGCTGGAACGAGGCCGCGGACCTGGTCATCCGCGGAATGGAGGGCGCGATCGCCTCAAGGAAAGTGACCTACGATTTCGCGCGCCTCATGGAACAGGAAGGCCAATCCGGGATTTCTGAGGTGAAATGTTCGGAATTCGCGAAAGAGGTTATTACAAACATGGATCGGACCATCGGACAGGATATCAACGAAAGGCGGGCTATATGATTCAGAAGCGTCCAAAAATTTCCATCATCGGAGCAGGATTTGTCGGTTCAACATGCGCTCATTGGGCAGCCGCGAAGGAACTCGGGGATATCGCGCTGATTGATGTCATGGGCGACGTGGCCAAAGGACGCGCGTTGGACTTATTCGAGGCTTCTCCGGTCGAGGGTTTCGATTCCGCTATTCAGGGTGGCAATGATTACGAGCTGACCCGTGATTCCGATGTGATCATTATTACCGCGGGACTTCCTCGAAAGCCCGGCATGAGTCGCGACGATCTGCTCTCCACGAATGCGAAGATCGTTCGGGAGTGCGTCAAGAACTCAGCCCGACTTTCGCCGCAAGCCGTCATGATTATCGTCAGCAATCCTCTGGATGCCATGTGTCACGTTGCTCTTCATGAATCAGGATTTCCCAGGGAGCGCGTCATTGGAATGGCCGGGGTGCTGGATAGCGCCCGATTTCGCAGTTTTGTCGCAATGGAACTCGGTATGAGCGTTGAAGATGTGCACGCCTTCGTCTTTGGAGGCCACGGCGATACCATGGTCCCCATGCCCCGGTACGTGAGTGTAGGCGGAATTCCCCTGGAGCAGATCCTTCCGAGGGACAAAATCAATTCCATTGTCGAGCGGACACGAAAAGGCGGTGGAGAAATCGTAAACCTTCTCAAAACGGGTTCGGCGTATTATGCTCCTGCAGCAAGCACCATCCAAATGGCCGAAGCAATTGTTCGCGATAAGAAGCGATACCTGCCTTGCGCGGTTTATTTGAAAGGTGAGTACGACGTTAAAGATCTTTTCTGCGGTGTGATTGCCAAGCTCGGCGCAAGAGGTGTCGAGGGAGTTCCGATCCTGGAACTCAATGAGGCGGAAAAGGCGATGTTCGAAAAATCAGCCGCGGCCGTGAAAGAACTCGTCGACGCGATGGCTAAACTGGGCGTTTAAAATTTAAACGTCCTGCCGAACGGCGCTGACATCAGACCGGACTGTGAGGGGAGTGAGAGATGAATATTCATGAGTATCAGGCAAAACAGCTTCTCAAAAAATTCGGAGTGAGGGTCCCTGAGGGACGTCTCGTCGAAGAAGGCTCCGACCCAAAAGATATTCCGGCCCGCGCTGAAAAAGCGGCTCAGGATCTCGCGAAGTCGCAGGGCAATGCTGTTTGGGTTGTAAAGGCCCAAATCCATGCCGGCGGACGCGGAAAAGCGGGCGGCGTGAAAGTTTGCAAGGACCTTTCGGGCGTCAAAGCGGCGGCGGGCGAAATCATCGGCAAGACCCTCGTGACTCCGCAGACCGGCGCTCACGGGAAAAAGGTCCACAAAGTGTGGATTGAAGAGGGTTCGGATATCGCACGCGAGTTCTATCTTGGCGTCGTGATTGACCGAGCGCTCTCTCAGGTGGTCATGATGGCCTCGACCGAGGGCGGAATGGAAATCGAGGAAGTCGCCGCGAAAAGCCCCGAGAAGATCATCAAGGTCGCCATCGATCCCACGTTGGGCTTCATGCCTTTTCATGGACGAAAGCTTGCGAAAGCTCTTGAGCTGTCGCCGGAGCAGACCAAGGAAGCTATCGGTTTTTTCAAGAACATCTATCGTTGTTTCATCGAGGCGGATTGTTCGCTGATCGAAATCAATCCGCTGATCCTGACGAGGAAGGGAAATCTCGTCGCGCTCGATGCGAAATTCAATTTTGATGACAACGCTCTGTTCAGACATCCCGAAATCGTCGAGATGAGGGATCTCCAGGAAGAGAACCCGCAGGACATCGAGGCTTCGAAATACGATCTTGCCTATATCGCCCTCGATGGGACGATCGGTTGCCTCGTGAACGGCGCGGGACTCGCGATGTCGACGATGGACATCATCAAGCTTCACGGCGGAGAACCCGCGAACTTCTTGGATGTCGGAGGGAGCGCGTCCAAGGAGAAGGTCGCCCACGCTTTCAAGATCATTCTCAAAGATCCCCACGTGAAGGCGATCCTGATCAATATTTTCGGCGGCATCATGAAATGTGACGTCATCGCCGAAGGGGTGATCGAGGCGGCCCGTGATCTCGCGCTGCAGGTGCCGTTGGTCGTCCGGCTCGAAGGCACGAACGTGGATCGCGGCAAGCAGATTCTGGCGAGTTCAGGACTGAAGATCACGCCGGCGGATGACCTGACGGACGCGGCCAAAAAAGTGGTTGCCGCCGCGACAAAGAATTTCAACCGGTCATAAAGGGGCAGAGACAATGGCAATTTGGATTGATAGGAATACGAAGCTCCTCGTTCAGGGGATTACGGGCGCTCAGGGCACCTTTCATGCGATTGGGTGCAAGGAGTACGGTACTCAGGTCGTTGGCGGAGTGACCCCTGGAAAGGGCGGACAGACGCACGAGGGTTTCCCTGTTTTCAATTCCGTCGGCGAAGCGGTCAGCGTTACCGGAGCTAATGCGACGATGATTTTTGTTCCGCCCGCAGGCGCCGCCGATGCGGTTTGTGAAGCGGCCGATGCCGGAATTGCGTTGATCGTGTGCATTACCGAGGGGATTCCGGTCAAGGATATGCTTGCGGTGAGGCGCTATCTCGCCACGACCAAGTCGCGATTGATCGGACCGAACTGTCCGGGGATCATCACGCCGGGCCAGTGCAAGATCGGGATCATGCCCGGGCATATCCACAAGGCCGGCAATATCGGGGTTGTGTCGCGTTCGGGGACTCTGACTTACGAAGCTGTTTATCAGCTTACCCAGCTCGGTATCGGTCAAAGTACTTGCGTCGGTATCGGCGGCGACCCGATCAACGGCACGAACTTCATTGATGTTTTGGATGCCTTCAATCGCGATCCGGACACCCACGGGGTGATCATGATCGGTGAGATCGGCGGAACCGCCGAGGAGGAAGCGGCCGATTTCATCCGACGCGAAGTGAGAAAGCCGGTTGCGGGATTCATCTGTGGCGCTTCGGCCCCCAAGGGCAAGCGTATGGGGCACGCCGGAGCGATCATTTCGGGCGGAAAAGGCACCGCCGAAGAGAAGTTCCAGGCTCTTCAGGCCGCGGGAGTGAAAATCGCGAGGAGTCCCGCGGATCTGGGGACCACGCTCGCTTCCGCGATGTCGGCGGTGTGAACAAGTAATCCCTCGCAATTCCGGATGAATTGCGTTACGGAATCATACTAGAAGATCAGACTTCAGCAGAAAGGACACCATCAGAATGGCTATCGAGCGCACCTTTTCCATCATTAAACCCAACGCTGTTCAGAAGAACGCGATTGGTGAGATCATTACCCGCTTCGAGAAGCGCGGCCTTCGCATCGCTGCGGCGAAGATGCTGCGGCTTTCTCGTGAGAAGGCCGAAGGATTCTATATCGAACATCAGAATAAGCCGTTCTTTCAAAGCTTGGTGCATTTCATGACAAGCGGGCCGGTTCTGTTGATGTGTCTTGAAGGCGAAAATGCCGTCAGCTTGAATCGTGAGATCATGGGCGCGACCGACCCCGCGAAGGCCGCACCCGGCACCATTCGCAAGGATTTTGCCGATAGCATGGAAGCGAACGCCGTTCATGGTTCTGACAGCTTGAGGTCGGCTGAGCGCGAGCTTTCATATTTCTTCGACAATACGGAGCTTCAGAAGCGATTCTGAGCGAGTATGCGAGTCGCCATAGCTCAACTCGATCCTGTTGTTGGCGGGTTCGAAGCCAACGTTAAAAAGATCAAAGAAGCTTATCAACGGGCCTGTTCCAAGCGGGCCCGAATTCTCCTTACACCGGAAATGGGTATTTGCGGGTACCCACCGCATGACTTGGTTGAGCAGCCTGAGATTTTCGAACGAAACGATCGGGCGTTGGACGACCTCATGGCGGCGACTCAGGGAAGGTCCTGCGCTCTGGTGGTCGGACACGTGGGCACGAATCCCTCCGGTCTGGGGCGGGCTGCCCAGAACGTCGTGACGGTTCTTCAGGATGGGCGAAGAGTTTTCAGGCAAGCGAAAACGCTATTGCCGACTTACGACGTGTTCGATGAAGCCCGGTACTTCGAGCCCGCGCACGAAGTCAATCTCTGGAACTGTGATGGTCACAAGATCGCCACGGCCATTTGCGAAGACCTCTGGGCGGCTGATCCGGCACTTGGCAGGCGTATCTATAATTTCAACCCGACGGATTGTTACAGGGACCAGAAGGCCGATATCCTGTTTTCGCTTTCGGCAAGCCCCTTTGAGTGGGGAAAGCGCGAACGGCGTGAGTTTCTGCACGGGGAGATCGCGCGAACGCTTCACATCCCGCTGATCTATGTGAATCAGGTGGGCGCGACGGACGAAATTCTTTTCGACGGTGGGTCGTTTGCTTTCAGTTCGGAGGGGGCTCTTACCGGTCGCATGCCGCTTTTCAGGACCTCTTTCGGTTTGACCGAGGTGGTCTCGGGGGAGCCAGTTTGGGAAACCCCGTCCGAGGAGGGTAGGGAAGACTCCCCGCCGGCTGAAATCGAACTTCTCTATCGAGGTCTGATCATCGGGATACGGGAGTACTTCGCGCGAACTGGCTTCGAATCGGCGGTCATCGGTCTGAGTGGCGGGATTGATTCGGCCGTAGTAGCCGTTCTCGCGGCTGAGGCTCTCGGGCCAAAACGTGTCCTTGGTGTTGCGATGCCGAGTCAACATTCCTCGAGTCACAGCCTCGAAGATGCAGAACAGCTTGCCCGAAAGCTGGGGATCGGCTTCACCGTACGGCCGATCAAGTTTCTTTATTCGATGGCGGCTCGTGAACTTTCGGAAGGGAGGGGAGAGCTTGCCCCGATTGCCCTCGAAAATCTTCAGACGAGGTTGCGAAGCGTTATTTTGATGACTCTGTCGAACCACCTTTCCTCTTTGGTGCTCACGACAGGCAACAAATCCGAGCTCGCGACCGGCTATTGCACTCTTTATGGTGATATGGCGGGAGCCCTCGCGCCCATCGGGGATCTCTACAAGACACGCGTTTACGACCTGGCTCGTCACATTAACCAGAATCACGGTGACCTTATCCCGGAGCGTTGCTTAACCAAAGCACCTTCGGCTGAGCTCAGGCCCAATCAGAAGGACCAGGATGTTTTGCCGCCTTATGACCAGCTCGACCAAATGTTGTTTGAGTATATAGAGAAAAAAACTCCCGCCGCGGTGATTGAAGCGCGGTTTGGCCAGGCGGCAAAGGACGTATTGCAGCGGGTGATCGCGAATGAATACAAACGTCGGCAGGCCGCGCCCGTTCTCAAAGTGAGTCCCAAGGCATTCGGCATTGGGCGGCGTTATCCCATCGCCAAATTTTGGACACCCTGACCGCTCCGGCTAGCGACCGGAACGAATTCCTTTACGTAATATTCTCGACGTGATAGAGCGCATTGCTGTTTGGCGCTTGGTTTTTACATAAAAGGGGCTCAAACGATGCTCGCTTCAGCCGCTTCAGCCGATTTAACCATTTTGTCCACTTTACAAGGAGTTCGAAGCTGTATGAATAAGAAAATGAATGCCGAAATCAACAAAGTCATCAATCGGGTAAAGGACGCACAGGTCAAATTCGAGGAACTCCTGAAAAACCAGGACTGGATTGAGGAAGTGCGGACCTATGCCGAACGTCAGCGCAAGGAAGTGCAGAGCCTATTGACTTCGGACGTCTCAATGGTCAAGAAATTTATCGAACGGGAACGAAAAGAACTCGAGAAATTCCAGAACCAGATTCCGGGTGAAGTCGACAAGCTTCGTGGGTTCGTTAAAGCGCAGAAGAAGGAGCTGGAAAAGCTCCTCGGGCGCGTACGGAAAACAACCACCCAGGGGTCCAAAACAAAGAAGCCGAAATCCCGAAAAGCCGGTAAGAAAGCCGGTTCGACGAAGAAATCCACGGGCACCTAACGCCCGGGCTCGCCCGCAGGGTCGGCAGTTTTCTCTGAAAATTGAATTTGCCCAAGCTATCCTTCACCTTGACAGGACTAGGGCAGTTCGGTATCTCTTTCGTTGAAAAGGAGGTTCTCAAGAACCAAACAGCGAATGGCATTTACACCATCCAATCCCGCCGGCCCACCACCATCATTTCCCCGTCCGCGTTTTCCGCGCGGTCCAGTCCCGAACCAGAACAAAGACGAGCATCGGATCAACGAGAGAATCCGCGTCCCTCAGGTGCGGTTAATCGACGAGAAGGGCGCCCAAGTCGGCGTTGTTCCGACGAGTGAAGCCCTGCAAATGGCGCGAGACCGAGGTCTCGATCTCATGGAGGTTTCGCCCAATGCGCAACCCCCCGTCTGTAAAATCTGTGACTACGGAAAGTTTAAGTACGAGAAGAAAAAGAAAGAACATCTCGCGCGAAAGAAGCAGACCGTAATCAAGGTCAAGGAAGTTCAGCTTCGTCCTCAGACTGAGGAACACGACCTGGATTACAAGTTCCGCAATGTTCGACAGTTTTTGGTCGATGGAGATAAGGCGAAAATCACGATTATGTTCCGAGGTCGAGAAATCACGTACGTCGACCAGGGTTTTAAGATGATGAAGCAATTGGCGGAACTCGTGAAGGATATCGCTGTAATCGAGGCTCATCCGAAGCTCGAAGGCAAGAAGTTGATTATGATTCTTGCTCCTGCTCCGGGTGGTAAGAAGCCGGCTCCGGGGCCCAGCCCGGTCCAGCCGATCGTGAAGCCAAACCAGGGTTAGCGGCTTTTTACACCAGCTATCCTCTTGACGAACCTTTGGTTCTTGGAGTAGGGTGCTCCCTTACGTAAACTTTCGTAACCCCCGAAACCTTTGGGTATTTAGAGGCCGAGATGAAACTGAAAACAAAGAAATCAGCCGCCAAACGGTTTAGCTTTACCGCGACCGGCAAAATCAAATTCAAACGCACCAACAAGCGCCATAATTTGGGCAACAAGTCCGCCAAGCGTAAGCTAAAACTTCGCTCGGGAGCATACCTTTTCGATGGAGATATCAAGCATATCGAAAAGTGCATGCCGTACGGATCTCGGTAATAGAATTAATTTAAGGAGTCTCCATGCCTCGCGCAAAACGTGGTTTTAAGCGTCGTCGTCGTCACAACAAAGTTCTAAAAAAGGCCGAAGGTTTCGTCCTTGGGCGTAAGAACAAATTCAAGCGCACCGCTGAAGCGGTCGATCGCGCGTCCATCTATGCTTATCGCGATCGGCGCGTGAAGAAACGCGAATTCCGCCAGCTTTGGATTGCACGCCTCTCTGCCGCCGCCAACAACCTTGACATCAGTTATAACAATCTGATCTCGGCCTTAAAGAAGGCTCAGGTGCAGTTGGATCGCAAGGTTCTGGCCGATATCGCCATCGCCGACCCGAGCACTTTCGCCGCGATTGTGAATCAAGTTCGCGCGTAGTACTCTTGTACGATGATCAAAAAACTGGAAGAGATCAGTGCTCAGGCGCTTCGGGACCTGGAGGCTGCCTCTACGCTCGAGGCCCTCGAGCAGGTGCGGATTTCCGTCCTTGGTAAAAAGGGTACTCTCAGCGATGTTCTGAAAACTTTGGGTTCCGTTCCGGCTGCTGAACGCCCCGCAATCGGCGCGGCAGCTAACGAATGGAAACGCAAAATCGAAGCCGCAATCGAGACCCGCAAGGCGTCCCTCGAGAACGCGGTACTTCAGGCGCAGCTTGAGCGCGACCGCGTGGACATCTCCTTGCCTTCGCGTCTCCCTCATCGTGGTTCACTTCATCCGATAACCCAGACGACGCGAAAGATTATTGAGGTTTTCTCGAGAATCGGCTTTGACGTGGTCACTGGGCCCGAGGTGGAAACGGATTTTCTCAATTTCGAAGCCGTCAATATTCCGGCTGATCACCCAGCCCGCGACATGCAGGACACGTTTTTCATGGGTCCCGGCGTTGTTCTACGAACGCATACTTCGGCTGTTCAGATGCGGACAATGAGAAATCAGTCCTGGCCGCTCAGAATACTCGCGCCAGGCGCGGTTTACAGAAACGACAGCGATGCGACTCATTCGCCGATGTTCCATCAGGTCGAGGGCCTCTGGGTCGACCGGGACGTCAAGATGAGTGATCTGAAGGGAACTCTCCTTTTCTTCGCGCGTGAAATGTTCGGAGCTGATGCGAAAATCCGGCTGCGACCGAGCTACTTTCCCTTTGTCGAGCCCGGGGCTGAAGTGGACGTGAGTTGCTTCCTCTGCCGCTCGAAGATTTCGGACTCCTGCCGGGTTTGCAAAGGAACGGGTTGGCTCGAGATCCTGGGCGCCGGGATGGTTCATCCGCGGCTTTTTGAGATGGCGGGGTACTCAGAGGCGGTTCGCTCCGGGGCTCTGACGGGATATGCCTTCGGCATGGGCGTGGATCGCATCGCGATGCTGTTGCACGGGATTCCTGATCTTCGCCTTATGTTCCAGAGCGACGTCCGTTTTCTCAAACAATTTTAGCTTCCTTAAACGTTTTGGCGAAAGTGAGTGATTTCCCATGCGCATTTCGTGGAATTGGCTTTCTGAAATGTTGGATCTCGGCAAAGTGGACGGGCCTCAAGGCTTGGCGAATTTGCTGACCGCGCGCGGTCTCGAGGTTGAAGCAATTGAACGTCAGGATCAGGGACTTGAGAAAGTCATTACCGCGAAGATTCTGGAGCGACTTCCCCATCCCCAAGCTGATCGGCTGAGTATCTGTAACGTGACTACCGGGACGGGGGATCCTCTTCAGATCGTCTGTGGCGCTCAGAACATGAGGGCCGGCGACACGGTCGCATTGGCCCAGGTCGGGTCTTTGCTTCCGAATGGCGCGAAAATCGAGGCAGGCAAAATTCGCGGGATCGTGTCGAATGGGATGCTTTGTTCGGAGGAGGAATTGAAGCTCGCGGAAACTTCCGAAGGCATCATGATTCTTCCGGCCGAGACGCCCCTCGGGCGGCCTTTAGCCGAGATTTTGGGGCGAAACGACACGGTTCTCGTCCTTAAGCTCACCGCCAACCGCGGTGATTGCATGAGTCACTGGGGAATCGCGCGTGAACTTGCGGCTGCTCTCGGTCAGAAGCCCAAACGCGCGGCCCTCGAGCTGCTTGATTTCAAGAAGAAGGGCCCCATTTCGATTCATTTGGACGCGGATGAAGCCGCGCCTCAGTTTTTCGGCTGCTCTATCGATCATGTCAAGGTCGGCCCCTCTCCGGAATGGATCGTAAAGCGCCTCGAAGCCTTGGGGACTCGTTCGATCAACAACGTCGTGGATGCGAGCAATCTCCTGTTGCTTGAGCTCGGCCATCCTACCCACGCTTACGACGCCGATAAGATCGAGGGCGGCGAGATTCGCGTCCGGACAGCGCGCGAAGGGGAGACACTGCCGCTTCTTGATGGCCAGACAGTCACGCTTTCGGGGGCGGAACTCGTGATCGCTGATCGGGAACGCGCGATCGGTCTGGCTGGGGTGATGGGCGGCGGGAACTCCGAAGTTCAGCCGGGGACATCGAGGATTTTTTTGGAGTGTGCCGAATTCGATCCCGTTCGCGTCCGACGAGCCGCTTTTAAACACCAGAGGAGGACCGAGGCGGCGCAACGTTTCGAGAAGGGTATCGATCCGAGTGCCCTGCCTCATGTCATCAGCCGTCTCGCCGGTCTTATCATCGAGCTTGCCGGGGGCGAGATCCGCGGGGCGTGCGCGGCGCAGACCCCATCGAGAATTTCGCCCAAGAGACCGGAGATCGAGGTCACGCCGGCTTATTTCGAGGAGTTCCTGGGGATGCCCGTTTCGGCCGAAATCGCTGAACCCATTCTCATCGGCTTGGATTGCGAAGTTCGGAAGAAGGGCTCGCAGTGGAGGATTATTCCCCCGCCTTATCGCCTCGATCTTTCTATCAAGGAAGACATCGCCGAAGAGATCGCGCGTTCACTGGGGTACGATAAAATCCGTGAAAGAATACCGCCTCTCAGTTCGGCTCCCCAGTCGATTCATTCCGCCATCCAGGCGGCACGATTCGCGCAAACGAATCGTGCGAAGGATTCCCTGATGAGGGCGGGGCTGAGTGAAACTCTGAATTTTGCGTTTACGAGTAAAGCCTGGCTTGCGAAATTCGGGATGACCTCGACAGCGCCCTTGTTGAACCCGCTGAGCGAGGAGCACGAGGTGCTCGTGCCTTCTCTTATTCCGGGTCTGGTGCGTAACGCGCTGGAGTGCTGGCGGCACCACTTTGGCTCTGAAGTAGTGCCGATCAGGCTTTTCGAAATCCGCCCGACGTTTTTCGGGACTTTCGAGGCGATTCGGGCCCTGGATGAGCAGAATACCGGCGTCGAGGAGCGTTGGAGTTTATCGTTTGCCGTCTCGGGCACCCGGTTCGCCGGGGGGCTTCGGAATGAACAGGGCGAGGTGGATTTCTTCGACATCAAGGCGATTCTGGAAACGCTTTTTGAGAGCCTCGGCACGAAAGGGGTGAGATTTCAGCCCCTGTCTGCTTCTCGATCCAAGAGCAACATTCAGGAGCTTTTTCATCCCGGCAAAAGCGTCGAAGTTCTCGCTGGTAAGGATGTGGCCGGGTATTTCGGGTTATTTCACCCCGGAAAAGCCCGTGAATTGAAAGTTCCGGCTCCACTCTGGATTGGGGAGTTGAACTGGGAGGTCCTTTCCAGGCTTTCTCGTCCTGTTTACGAATCTCCCGCTTTTAAAACGTGGAGTGAGTTTCCTCCGATCGAACGTGACTTCGCTTTGCTTGTCGGGGAGGGTGTAACAGCTGACAAGATCACTCAGGTAGCACTCAAGGCTGGGCGGCCACTGGCAAAGGTTGCAAAGATTTTCGATGTTTATCGTGGTTCTCAGGTCGTCGGGGGGATGACAAGCGTCGCGGTACGGGTTATCTTTTATGATGAAAGTCGAAGCTTACAGGAGTCCGAGGCGGAATCTGCGTCGACGCAGATTCTTGAGGCTTGGAAGAAAGAACTCGGAATTCAGCTTCGAAGTTAAATAAAGACGCTCGTATGAGATGCCCATGAGGGGCCTTTCAGAAAGCGATCCGGTTCAAAAGCCGGTTGAGAAAAGGAGAAGCCACAGTGGCGATGACCAAAGCGGATATCGTGGAAGCGCTTTACGAAAAAGTGGGATTTTCGAAGAAAGAAGCGGCGGATTTGGTTGAATTGGTTTTTGACACGATCAAAACGACGCTTTCACAAGGTCAGAAAATTAAAATTTCAGGATTCGGCAATTTTGTCGTGCGCGAGAAACGTTCGCGTATTGGACGTAATCCGCAGACCGGGGAAAGCATTGAAATCGGCGCGCGTCGTGTTTTGACGTTTCGTCCCTCCCAGGTTCTCCGCGCAGAAGTGAACGCGAGCCTGGAAGGCACGCCGATTCCGGCCGGACAGGTTAAGGAAGACGATGATGACGACGGAGACGAATAGAGTCACGATCCCGGATCGGCTCTATTTTCGAATCGGTGACGTCGCGGAGCTAGCCGGAGTGAAGACGTATGTTCTCCGGTATTGGGAATCGGAGTTTCCGATTATCCAGCCGCAAAAATCCGCCACGGGACAGCGGATTTATCGACGTAGCGATGTCGAATCGATCCTGATGATCAAACACCTTTTATACAATGAGCGTTATTCGATCGAGGGGGCTCTGAAGCGCATCAACGAGCTTCGAGCCGAAGGCCAGCTGAAGTCGTTCAAGCAGGAAACAGCTTCCCCCGGCAAAGATCCACGTTCTGAGGAGCGATTGAAAAAAGCCGCGGCTTTGGCTTCACAACTGAGATCTCAGGGACAGGTCCCGATTTCGAAGCTCTTTGCTTATTAAGACGGGCCGCTCTTGGCCAGTTTTTCGATAATCGGACGCGCGAGATTTCGCCCGAGGACGCTCTCCATTTGACAGAGTAGGCCGGGGCTCGTGAAGTTGAAATCAGTCACTTGGCCTTCGATGAGATCGACGGCGGCAAGTCGAATCTTCCGGGAACACAGGTGTTTCGAGATGAGGCGCGCCGTCCGGCTTTCGCGAGCATTGAGCCGGGAAGGCTCGATCCTGCTTCCGCGGTCGACATTGACCCGGAAATCACCGCTGACGGGAAGCTTACGGACGTGGGCGAGCAGTTTTCCGTCGACGAACCAAAGCCGTTGTTCGCCTTCCGAAATCTCTTTCAGGAAGCGCTGCAACAGGACGGGGTTCCGGAAGTTTTCCGTCTCCCTCGCGATTACGATTTTGGCTTCGTCGATGCCGCGTTGAGAGCGCCAATCGAGGAGCTCGACTCCTTTGCTTTGGCAAAGGTGCAGCGGTTTAAGGACTGTTCGGCCCTCTTTCTTTCCGAAAGACAGGAGGTAGTCCCATTGCGAAGCCACGACGGAAGGAGGCGTCACGTTCTTGAGAAGAAGTCCCTCGATCTTTTCATTCGTGGAGAAAAGGACATCGGGCGAATTCACGATTTCGACGTTCTTTTTTCCTGAAACGGATTTTGAAAGTAACTGCAAGGGGTGGAGATAGCTGAAATCGACGGGAGGATCCATCCGGTAATGAATTCTGTGGAATTCTCCGGGGTCTGAAATCTCAGCGGGCCCGGGGAGGATTTCGGAACTTTCGGTCCCGGTGCCGGAGACCAAGGGGTGTGCATCGAGAAGAATGCGGTTCATCTCCCAGCGGATGGTCCGTACGCTGCACCAGTAGCTCGGGAACCCGAGTTCCAGGGCCTCCCGGGCCAGACGCAGAGTGGTGTCACGGCGGTGGTCGAGAAAATGCCAGGGATCGGTGATCCAAAGAAAACGAGGGTGCCGCATTCTCGCAAGTCGCTTCATGTGTGTGCGGCCTCGAGGAGGCGTTCAACTTGCGTGGATATCTCGAGGAGTGGTTGTGCTTTTGTCCCAAAGGACGAGGCTAAGGCTTGACTGGCGGCATGCAGGCGTTGAAGCATCATGTTTCTTGCTTCACTTGCTGACATATGGAAGAGGATGCTGATGGGCTTGCCTTTGTCCTGCTCGGCATCGGCGAGATCATCAGCAATCTGAAAAGCGAGGCCGAGCTCGTTTCCGAACGTGGCAATCACGGAACGCCTCGTGTCTTTGTCACCGATATCGGCGAAATCCACGGGTATTAGGAGTGAGGCAAGAAACAGCGCGCCTGTTTTTTGCTTCTGCATCCGTTCGAGCGCCTCGATTGACGAATTTTCGTCCAGCAGCATTTCGGCGGCTTGGCCGCCAATGACCCCCCTCGGCCCCATCGCCCAGATCAGGCGTCGCAAGGCTCGAACGAAACACTTCGGCGGCACATAGTCCTCGGCCTTGCTGAATACCTCGACGGCGATGGCGACGAGGGCGTCGCCGGCAAGAAGAGCGATCGGTTCTCCGAACTGCTTGTGGTTTGAGGGGCGGCCACGACGAAAGTCATCGTTGTCCATGCATGGGAGATCGTCATGAATCAGCGTGAAGCAATGAATCATCTCGAGTGACAGCGCGGCGGGAGTTGAGGCTCGCTGATCGATTTCGAGCATTTCGGCGCAGGAGACCAGGAGCCTTGGCCGAATTCTTTTTCCAGGAGCGAGCAGAGAGTATCGAATCGATTCAGCGAGATGCAACGGAGTTGCCGTTGCTGGGTCGCCGAGCACATGATCGAGAGCTTGCCGAAGAAGATGGTCAATATCCAGTTCCATGATTATCTCTCTATTGTCATTCTTTTGTCAGGGGGCGACCGGCGCGTATCCGGGGTTCGATAGCGGTCCGCTCAAATCGTAGGCGTAGCCGCCGTCCGGCTGTTTGCCAGGGGCGAGCACGGCCTCGAGCAGAATCATCGGTTTAAGGATATTCTGGGAAAGGCTGAATTTCGCCCGAATTGCGATATTGCTCGTCTCGAGTTGTCGCGCGAGCGTGATATCCCCCGTGACGGTCGCGTGGATATCGTCTGCGCTGTTCCCCGACTTTCCGAGCCGCAGGGTTTTGATGTGGAGCTTTCCTTTCTCGATCGAATAATCGAACTTCGATTCCGATACCGAAATGGCCGGTATCGGAAAACCCGCGACCGTCTGGTTATCGACTTTGACTTTTGAGAGCGTAATTGCGCCTTCGCCGTTCAGGGTCGAGGGGGTATGCATGTCTCCGCTTAAAGATGCCGCGCCGTCCAGAATGGCCGTCCCGGAGACCGGAAGGAACTGAAAAACGCCGATCTTTTTGAGGTCGAGCTTGTTTGCATCAAAATTAAACGCAATCTCCGGACCTCTGATTTTCATCGAAAAGGATCCCGTCAGCTTGCCGCCCTGGTTCTCAATCCTAAAATCGCCGGCCAATTTCCGGAAAAAAAGTTGAAGAAGGGACGGTGATGCTTCGATGCGATCGATGTGAAGCTCGGGACTGGGCGGAGGAAGACGTAAGGTGACGTCCTTCAGTGAGTACGAAATACCGAATCCGATCCCGATTTTGCTCTCGGCGGCGGTGTAGGTGATTCCCTTTTCCGCAAGAACCGATGTGATCTGATTTTGGATGTAGTTGTGAAAACGGTCTTCCGGAAGTTTCATCACCGTGAAGAAGATGAGCAGGGCAAGGGATGAAACGATCCAGGTCGCGGTTCGAATTGATTTCGTCAGTCGAGAAGGGGGGGCCACTACCAGATGAGTCGAGCCGTCTTCGCCGGTTTTTTGCAGACCTCCGACGTCGTTATCGGATGGGGATGTTGAAGGATCGTGCGGCGTAACCTCAGCGGTGTCCTGGGGCCCGGGCGGTGGTTGAACGGGTTTCTTCGTCGCGGTGAGCGTCGTTTCTTTTGTTCTATCCGGCGTTGTCTCGGGATCAATCATCAGAACCTCTTTGTGAAGAAGACCTTACTTGTTCGCCAACGAAAAGGCTGAAATCGAGAACGTCGCGTCCATATAGCCGCTCGGATCATTTTTCGTGTCGATTTGAAGATTACGCAGCTTGACGGGCCGGGGGCCTGATTCCAGCCCGAACGCGAAAAGGATGACTTGCCGGATATTCACGTGCTTCAGAGTAATGTCGAGCAGGCTTTCCTTGACTTCGGACCCCGAGCTGGAAGGCGCCGGCTTTTCGGGGGAAATGGTGAGCGCGCTTTTGTCGATTTGGTAATTTCCCGCCGTGCTCTCAAGATAGGCGGACCACGGTCCCTGGGCTGCTGCTGCTCCGGCGGCTCTCGAAGTTACTCCTTGAAGCCTTTTGAGTTCGTCATTCGCGGATTCGATCACTCGAAGCAAATCGCTTTTGGTTCGGAGTTCCTTTTTTAGCCGGTAGACTCCCGCCATCGAGCTCATTACGATCGCAACCACCAGGAGAACTACTCCCGCGATAAATCCTAACCGGAGATAGGTCTTGCTCTGTTGATCGAACTCGTCCCATTTCGACTTGATCTGCTGAAACCAGGCCTGTTCGCTGATGTAATCCCCCGCGTTGCTGAGCCACCGACTCAAGGCTGCTTTACTTTGCATAACCGCCTCCATTCGCACCGGCTAAGCCGGGGCTCGCTGCAATGGGCTTGCCCGAAAAAGTCAGCTTCCACCGCTTTTTGTCCGGAGCGGTTCCGCTGACTTCTTCCAGCTTGCTTTGCTGTAATCCGCTGACCTTTTTCGTGAGTTCATTCGCCAGCTGCTGGGCAGCCTGCGGATTCGATACGAGTACTGAAATCGAGGCATTCGAATCGCCCGAAGGGGAGTAGGGCGCGCTCGGAGCCGAGCCTACCTGAAATTGGGTGACATCGACGACGATGTTCGGCGGAATTGTCGTCGAGAGGTCGCGAAGGAAGTCGAGGGGCGAATTTGGGTTCGGCCCAAGGAGCTGGTACAGTTCCCGTTGTTTTGTGAGTTCCTTGTTGATGGACGAACGAAGGGTACTCGGACTCGCTATGTAGTTCCTTACCGCGCTTCCCGAAATGCCGTTGAAAAAGCTTTTTATGCTGGATTCAAGCTGAGAGTTTACGGTCCCGAGCCGTTGTTTGTACTCAAACGACTGGACTACCAGGCTCAGCACCAAACAAGATGCAACCGCTGCGCTCGCCAGCATAAGCCGACGGATTGTTTCGAAATCCATTTCACGAGTCCGGCCCTGTTTGGCGAATTCACCTTTTCTGAAATTCACGCTCGTGGTTCGGTCCTGCCCCACGAGGCAAAGCGCTGTTGAAGCGGCGAGAACAAAGCTCGCATCCGTGTGTTCGGAATAGGTCACGCCCGACGCGGCGAGTGAGCTTAGCGTCTGCAGGGGTTTTGCTGTGATCTCGAGGGATTCGGCGATCAGAGCCTCGATGCCCGGGAGGAGTGCGGTACCGCCGGCGAGATAAACGGCCCCGAAGTGTTCACGTGTCACGCTCTTGCAGGTCAACATGGCCTGGTGGAGTTCACGAATGAGTGTTTGAAGGGGTTCAATCAAAGTGTCCGAGAAGGCGATCTGCTCGGGCGTGGCATTCTGGTTTTGCGTCGAAGGAATCACAAACCCGTGGTCGAGTTTTGCTTTTTCGGCTTCCTCGATCGAAATGCCGTATTTCTGACTGATCGCCTGGGTGATATCCCGGCCTCCCCACGCGATCTCGCGCGCCATGATGGGAGTACCTTTCCAGTGGACGTAAAGGGTTGTCCGCTCTTTTCCTATCTGAACGAGAAGTACCGGTTTTTGCATTGTCTGGGCGGGCACGATGCGATTGAAAAGAGTTCGATAGGCCCAAGCCTCGGTTGTCAGGAGGTCCGGGTCAATTTCAGCGGAGGCGTACTTGGCGAGAGTGACGGCGATGCGCTTTTTCAGACTGGCCGCCACGTGGACGAGTGTTGCATTCTTTGACTGTGATACCGCCGTATAGTCATAGACTGCCTGTTCAAGCGGAAAGGGGAGTTCGTCTTCGAGTTCGAAGCCGATGGCGGCTTGAATCGCCTTTTTCCCTCGCGTCGGCAACTGGAGGTTGCGGAATGTGACATCAGCCGATGACATCGCGACGGCCACGCGGTCCGGTTTTTTCGGGAGCCCGGATATCAGGCTCTGAAGGACCTGTCCGGGTTCGGTTGAACCCTCGAGCTGCAGTTCGTGGTAATCCCGAATCTCGAATCGCCCGAAGGCGCTGTCGATCTCGACGGCTTTGATACTGTGACTGCCCCAGTCAACTCCGAGAATCCGCATAGTTGCACCCTCTCATAAAATTCTCATAAAAGTTACTTTCAAGCCACTGTCAGCTTTAGGGCTCATATCCTGAGGAACCTTTGTGGCGGGATCCCCGGAGCTTCCCGATGGAGCTGGACTCTGCTGGTCTGTTTGCGTTTGACTGTCCCCTTTTTTGGGCGTGCCAAGCGTAACCCATGCTTCGATCAGACGAACAGATTGGTTTACTTGCGCTTGAACCGTGATTTTGAATAGTGATTCGTCCACAACGACCCGGATATTCCGCTTTGTAAGGCTTTCTTTAAAGCGATCGATCGCCTGCGGGCTCTTGAAAGCCCCCGTATGATCGGCCAGGTATTTGAAGAAGTCTTCTTCTTTTTTGAAAGTATTGTCCTCTTCTTCTGAATCCCGATACTTGAAAAACTCCGTAACTTCTTCTTTTGTCAGATCGGGGACCAGTGCGCGAAGCGTGAACTCGTTCATCGTATTGACGTTGATGCCGGGGGTGGTGCTGACAGTCAGCCCCGGAGCGAGAATGTCGTAAATCTCATCACTGACGAGCGGGATCATGCGCAATTCGGACATGCTGTAAAACGGAGCGCGTTTGAAAGCCACGGATTCATTGCCGCTGGAATTTCGCCGCTCGTAGGACCGATCTGCCCAACCGACGATGTTGTCCACCAGGTCTTCGACGCGAAGGTCCCGATACTCATTGGCGAAATCAGGATCAGCTTCAAATTTTTGATTGAGAAGCTGTGTGATGTAGTCGCTCAGGCTGTTTCGCGCATCATCGGGATTGAAGGTCGGAGCGGGGCTTGGAGAGGCCGCTGGAGTGGGTGGGTTCTGAGCTGAAGCGGCTGGCGAGGGTTGAGCTTTGGGAGCGTAGGGCGCCAGAATCATGTTCAGATTGTACTTGCCTGACTCGGACGAAATCGTGGAAGAGAACTTCCCGTCGAGACCGGAGGACTTCTGGAAGGCTTCGATCGTACTCTTTTCGTTCGAAGTCATTCCAGGGACGTTCGTCGGGAAGGGGTAAAATATCGGGAAGCTCCAGATCTTATCCAGAACCTGGCGTGGCACCGCTGGAATCCCGCCGCCACCCTTTCCGCCGCCCACCAAGTCCTTGACTGTTTGAAAAGCCTTAAGCCGGAGGAGCGACAGCTTGTAGGCGCTTTTCGCCAAATAATGAACTTTCACCTGATCGAGCGCGTCGAAGGCGATCGTCTGGCTCACCTGGGCGACATACGTGAACTCGGTAACGAGGATGGAAAGCACGCTGATCGCCGCCATGACGAGAAAAAGGGCGATGCCGCTCGTGTCGCGGTGTGTGCTTTGGCCGGATCGCTTCTGCGGCGAATGCGATTCAGGTGCTCGGGTCAATGCCATAGATCGGGATCTCCGGTCTGAAGACGTACACGCCTTCAAAAAACAGTCTGAAAGGGCCGGCCACCTCAAAGGTGATCTCGACCTTGTCAGGATACAGGTCTTTTTGGTCCTCCTTCTCGCTATCCCAGGAAGTTTCCCAGGAGCCGTTCACACCCTTGTCGCGGCGAAAATACCGGAACCGGATCTTCTTTATCCCGCGGAGCAGGGGATACTTCACGAGCATCGTATCCCGTTTCTCGTCGTCCTGGTAAACATTGGGACTCGCCGTTTTGACCAGGACGTAAGAGTCCTGAATCTCAGGACGGTCCTCATCCCGATTCGCCTCATAGACGATTTTGGTGAGTTCGGATTCGGGCGCGTCTTTGTAGACGCGAATGTGCGACGCCGCGATAAAGCTCATTTTAGAATCCGTTCCGATGAAGTGTCCCGGACGCAACCCCGTTTTATCGACAGCCGGTCCCCAGAATTGCGTGGCCTGGTTCAGGTCTCCTCCCATCAGTACCTCCATTTCCTGAGCGTTCGGCGGGGCGGCCGGATCCTTTGCCGGTTTGGGCGGTTCAATCAAAAGGGGAGAGTATATGAGGGAAACGTCCCTCTGCACGATGTTCATTGCCAGACGGATTCCGTTGTAAAAATCTCCCTCGCGGCTGAGGACATCCCGCAGGCGATAAGTTTCGACGGTCGCCTGGTAGATAGCGATACTGATGAAAACCAAGATGACCATGGCGATCAGGACTTCCATGAGGGTGAATCCACCCTGATTCGAAAATCTACTCTTGAAGTTCGAATTCATGATTCAGATCCACCCAATACGTTGAAACGGAAAAGCTCTGTTCGCCAGGGCCCTTCTTCCAAAAAATCGTTACCGTGAGCTCTCTGACGGCTTTGGAAAGAAAGTTCGTGAGCAGCTTGGTCATGAGTCCGGTGATCCCGCCGTCATCTTCGCCCCCCGAGGTTTTTGATCCTCCGAAACTGAGGGAGGGAAACTTTATTTCCTTGATCTCCATCGTCCAGCGGTAGTCCTGGTACGGTTGGGCAAAGATACCTCCATCCGTCTTCTTCACCTCTTCGAATGTTTTCCCTTCGATTTCGTACTCCGCTTCGATCATCTGGTTCTTTGCGAGCATCGCGACGACGTTGAGCTGTTTCGCGCGATTCGAGGCGTTGATGCTCCCCGATTCCACGGCCAGAATGGAGGCGAACGCAACCATCATGATCGCCATCGCGATCATCGTCTCGAGAAGGGTGAATCCGCTCTTATCGTTCAAAAATCTCGGCACGAGTCATGTACCTCTCATAAAGATCGGTCTGGCCGACCAAGGGCGAGATCACGAGTGAAATGCGGTGTTTCGATTCATCCTTCAGATGGATGATCGTGCGTTCAGTCAAGCCGTGCGGGAAAAAATGAGAATAGACGATCCCTTCTGTTATCGGCTCAGGGCTTTCCTGGGTCACGAGATCCTCGAAAACGACCCCGCGAGGGAGCGATAGCTTTTTTCGGGTGACGCTTTTTTCAATCGAAAAGGGGCTCGCTGGTTTCTCTTCCTCACGCATGAATCGCTTTCGCCGTTGATCTCGCTCGAGCGTTTCCTTCGTGTCGAGCAGGGCCGTGGTCGGACCGGATTCGACCCAATAGGTATTCTTTTTAAGGTCGTACGCCATTCTGTGGACCTTCCCTGTGATCACGGTCGAGTTGTAAGCCTCCTTGATCGTGGTCGCGATTTCCCTCGCGGCCGAGTTGAGCGAAAGCTGAAAGTAGCTCGTCAAAGTGGGTAGGGCGACCACCGTCATCATTCCGATGATCGCCATAACAACCAGCGTTTCTATGAGACTGAATCCGCGATTTCGCAATATCCTTACTCCAGATCGTCGGAGTTGATATCGGCCGACACTCCGGTACCGCCTTCAGCGGCATCCGACCCCAACGACTTGATTGTGAATTTGTTACCGTCGGACATGTACGCGAAGTCGTTCCCCCAGGCATCCTTGGGGAGCTTCTTTGAACTCAGGAATCCTTCCGGGTCGTAGTTCTTGCATTCGCGGCCGGCCGGAGCTTTGATCAAGGCATCCAGACCCTGTTCCGTGGTCGGGTAAAATCCGCAGACGCGGCGGAAATCCTGAAGGATCACTCCCAGCTGCTTGATCTGGATCTTGGTCGAGTTGACGCGCGATTCATCGAACCGTTTCGTGACGTTCAGTCCGATGATCCCCATGATCAGTCCCATGATCGCGACGACGATCATCATTTCGATCAGCGAGAAGCCGCTGTTTCCTGTTTGCGGCTTGCGCTGCTGAATCAACCGGATTACGAATTTAACGAGTGTTCTCACTTTGCGCAGCATATGGATTCTCCTTCTCTTGCTAGCGTTGATTTAAATTACTCATATTCATGAGGGGCATAAAAACGGAAAAAACGATGAACCCGATCACCCCGCCCATGGCGACGATCATCAGGGGTTCCAGGAGCGCGGTCATCGATTCGACCCGCGCGTTGACTTGTTCCTCATAGGTTTCCGCGACGTTTTTGAGCATGTCGGGCAGCTCGCCGGTCTTCTCGCCGATCGCGATCATGTGGATCACGAGCGGCGGGAACTCTCCGCATCGGCGGAGGGGCTCCGCGATCGATTGCCCTTCGGTGATGTTCTCGCGGGCGCTGGCGATCGCCTTCGCGATCGGGACATTGTCAACGAGGTTACGGGCGATCGACATGCTGGTCAGGATCGGCACGCCGCTCGAAAGCAACGTGGCCATCGTACTCGAAAAGCGTGTCACCGCGATCATGCGGATGAGGGAACCAAAGACGGGGGCGCGCAGCTTGAACGCATCCCATTTTGGGCGTCCCGATTCGCTATTGATGTATTTACGAAACAGCCAGACGACGACTCCGATGATCGCGACCACGACAAACCACCAGTTGACGATGATATCGCTTACCAACATGAGGAATTTCGTCATGGCCGGCATCGGTTTATTCATGGATTCGAAAATCTTCGTGATTTTCGGGATGACGAAGGTGAAAATCGCGATCATGAGCACCGTGGCGACGATCATCATCAATACGGGATAAGTCATGCCGCTGACGATTTTTCCACGAAGGCGCATCTGGGTTTCCTTCAGGTCGGCAAGCCGCAGGAGAACCAGCCCGAGCGTTCCAGAGCTTTCGCCCGCTTCGATCATGTTCACGAAAATGGTATCAAACGCCTTGCCGTGCGCGGCGGTCGCTTTTGCCAGGCTCGAGCCTTCGTTCACGTCCTGGCGGACTTGGGCGAGAATGACCTTGAGACGTTCATTCTCGGTTTGATCGACGAGCGCATTCAGGGCCTCGACCAACGGAATGTTGGCTTTGACCAGGCTCGCGAGCTGGCGGGTCATCATGGCGATCTCACGAGGGCTGATCCGTGTTCCCAAGAAGGGGAGGCCGCCCGAGCTGCGAGGCTTGGCGGTGGTCTTTTCCACGATTTCGGTGACGATCAGGCCGCGTTTTTTGAGCTTGAGGCGAGCCGCTTTCTGGGATTCGGCCTCGATCATCCCTTTCTGCGTTCGTCCATCTGCTGCAAATGCTTTGAAATCGAATATCGGCATCGGTTACCTTTGCGCCGCCTCTCAGCTTTCGGCGTGTGTCGCCCTCATCAGCTCATCGACTGTCGTGACCCCGGTCAAAACCTTTGCAACGCCGTCTTCGCGCAAGGTGATCATGCCGTGATCCACGGCTATCTTTTTGATGCTGTTCGCGTCGGAATTCCGGATGATGAGCGATCGGACTTCGTCGTCGATCAGCAGGAGTTCATGAATGACGGTTCGTCCCGAGTAGCCGCTATGCGAGCAGGTCGGGCAGCCGACCGCTTTATAGAAAACAGCGTCCGGCGGGACTTTCGCGAGTCCAAGCTCCTGAAGTTCGAAGTTAGAGGGTTTGTGAGGTTCGCGGCACTTGGTGCAGACCTTGCGGATGAGGCGCTGCGCGATGATGCCGAGAAGCGAGCTCGCGACCAGGAATGGCTCGACACCCATGTCGATCAAGCGGGTGGCGGCACCCGAAGCGTCGTTCGTATGGAGCGTCGAAAGCACGAGGTGACCGGTGAGAGACGCGTTGATGGCGATTTCGGCGGTTTCCTTGTCTCGAATTTCGCCGACCATGATGATGTCCGGGTTTTGGCGCAGAAACGCTCTGAGCGCTCTGGCGAAAGTGAGCTCGATTTTCGCGTTCACCTGGACTTGGTTGATTCCGGGGATCTGATATTCGATCGGGTCCTCGACCGTGAGGATATTGCGCTCGGGGCTGTTCAACTTCACCAGACAGGCCGAAAGGGTGGTCGATTTGCCGCTGCCGGTCGGCCCGGTCACGAGAATGATGCCGTATTTCCGGAAAATAAGCTTCTCGATGATCGCGCAGCTCGCCTCCGAAAATCCGAGCTGCTCCAACTGCAGAACCGTTCCGGTCTGCTCCAGAATACGCATGACGAGACGCTCGCCGAAGATCGTGGGCACGGTCGAAAGACGGATGTCGATGTCCTTGCCGGCGATCTTGATTTTGATGCGTCCGTCCTGAGGCAGCCGCTTTTCGGCGATATCGAGCGTGCCCATGACTTTGATGCGCGAGGAAATCGCGGCATGCGCGCGCTTGGGCTGACGGATAATGTCATAGAGAACGCCGTCGATGCGGAAGCGGACGACAAATTCCTTCTCGAACGGCTCGATGTGGATATCAGAAGCCTTTTCCTTCACCGCGCGGAAAATGAGCGAGTTCACGAAGCGGATGACGGGCGCGTCGTCCTCGGTCGCTTCCAAAATATCAATCGGCCCTTCCAGATCGTAAGCTTCTTCGAATTCGCCTTCGATCTTGTCGACGAGGTTGGCGGTACTTCGCTCATAGAGTCGATTGATGGCTTCCTGGATCCTCATGCTCGTACTGACGACGATCTTGATCGGAAGGCCGGTCAGCGCTCGCAGGTCTCCGGCAAGAGTCTCATTGAACGGGTCCGCGACGGCGATCACGAGTGTTTCGCCATTGCCCGCTTGCTCCTTCGCGATCGGGATGATCTCCTTCATTTTCGCGTAATTGATCGGAATGTCGTTAATCAGCAGGGGATTGATCTCGTTCGCTTTCAGATCATCGACGAATTGAAGGCCGATTTGAATGCAGAGCGCTCGCATGATCTCGTGTGACTGGATCATGTTTTTGCGGACGAGAATCTCGCCCAAAAGGCCGCCCTCGCGCTGCTGGATGCTGAGGGCCTCATCAAGTTGCGCCTCGGTCATCGATGTATGCTGGAGCAGGATCTGCCCCAGCATGGGCGATGTCTTTCCGGCTTGTGCTGCTGCGTGCGTGTTTCTCATGTCTTTTCGTTACTCTCCATCGTCCTTTACAATTGTCCTGAGTTCCGTTTGCGGTCTCATGTCGGAGGCTCGGGAGGGGGCGCTGTTTCAGGCGCCGCACTCGACGGCCCGCCGTCGCTTGGCGGGATGAACGGCGGGGCAATCTCGGTACCGACAGCCGGGCCCGGTGGCGTGGTGGTTTCGGATCTGGCTCTCCGGCGTGAGAAAGGGTTCCCGTCCTGACTGATCGGATTGGAATCGTCCTCTCCGAGCGTCACGGTAGTGTCCGGTTTCTTGGTCAGCTCCTTGATGTCGGGGAGATTACGAATCATTTCGTCCCTGACTTTTCTGAGCGGGTCGACGCCGCCGGCATTCTCCTCGATGAAATCATCGCGTTCCTTCAACTTCTTGTCGAGAACTGCCCGGATCTTGTCGTACTGGCGCACGATATGGGGTGTAAGAAAGATAAGCAAGTTCGTTTTTTCAGACGTCGAATTCTTCGCGCGGAACAGCCAGCCGAGCAGCGGAATGTCACCCAAAACGGGGATTTTGCTGACGCTGTCATTGATTTTGTCCCTGACCAGGCCGCCGATGACGACGCTGTCGGCGTCACCGACCACCACCGTGGTCTTCGCGTTTCGCTCGGTCGTCGCGAAGGCGAGGCCGGCGACTTGAGCCGGCGGGGCACGGTTGCTGATATCAGCGAGCTGCGCTTCGATGTCAAGTTTCACGAAATTCGACATCTTGTTGATCTGCGGTTTGATCTTCATCTTGAGCGATACGGACTCTTTCGTGATCGAAGTCGAGACCCCCGCGCCTTGAACCGCCGTGGTCGTGGGAACAGGGATCTTTTCGGACGATTCGAAGGTCGCTTCGGAATTGTCCAATGCGATGATCTGCGGCGTCGCCAGGACGTTCGCGTTCGAATTCGTCTGAATCGCCTTGATCAAGCCCTGGACGCTCGATACTTCAACCTTCTGGGTACCGATCGTGAATTCCCGCTTGCCGCCCGAAGTGAACCCGAGCAGCGCGCCTCTTTGCGATAGGGGATTGGCGACGAAATCATAGAGATCGGTGTTGGGGGTGAAACCGATTCCGGAACTGGGATTGATCACGTTTGTTGAAAACGCGAATTCGCGGTTCAACGTGATTTCCATGATCACGATTTCCACGTAGACTTCATCACGCGGCAGATCGAGCTTGTTGATCACGCGCTGGACGGTGAGAAAGTCGCTGGGAGATGCCGTAATGACGAGCGAGTTTGTCGCCTTATCGGGAGAGACTTTGATCGCGCCTTCGAAGAGGGACTGGGCGATCGGGTTTACGCCTGTTCCGGTACCGGTACCTGAAATAGGGCGAAAACCGCCGCCCGTCGATTGCGAAAGATTGTTGAGCGTGGTCGCGAGCTGTTCGGCATCGGCGAATTGCAGGCTGACCACATGCACTTTCCCGCCGCCCGTGGGGGTCGGCATTCGCTGGTCGAGCTTGGCGACGAGTTCGCGAACCTGATCGGCGCCCTTGGTATTCGCGTGAACGATCAGGTTATTGGTGCGGTCATCGGCGATGATGTTATTGATGATGCCGCCTTCTTTCGTCCGCTTTGCACTGAATTTGGCCGCTGCCCCGAACCGCGGTCCTCCCGGCTGTCCCGGAACGGCTCCCGTTCCCGGGATGAGCTGATCGACGAGTTTCGAGATCTCGACGGCGGAAGCGTACTTGACGGAGATGACTTCGATGCCGGCATCAAAGCCTTCAACGTCCAAAATTTCGAGCATTTTGTTCAGTTTGGCGATATTCGAGCCCGTATCGGTCACGATCACCGTATTGGTTTGCTGATAGGGGATGATCCGGGAGTTCGCGGGCATGAAGCTTCTGAAGGTCCTGGCGACTTCTTCGGAATCGATGTACTTGAGCTGGAAAACCCGGGTTACCAGCGTATCCGTGTCCGGGGAATGCTCGCCCGTGTAGGTCTTCAACTGCTTGTCGCGCGCATCCCGGCTTCGGGCGATACGGATGAAGTTCCCGGAAGGAATCAGCGCGAAGCCGTTGATATCGAGGGCGGTGAGGAAAGCGCGCCAGGCGTCCCCGACTGTTACCGGCGAATTCGAGATGATCGTGATTCTGCCCTTCACATCTTTATCCAGAATGAAATTCTTGCCGGTCAGCTTGCCGAGCGTCTTTGCGATATCCATGATGTCGGCGTCAGGAAAATTGAAATCGGTCACCACTTCCTTGCTGCCTTCGCCGGTTTCGTTGTCCACGTGAATGCTTTTGGGCGGCTCCGCGTGCTGAATCACGTTTCCCGCCGAACCTCCGCCCATGGAAATGGGCTTCTGCTGGGCGGCGCCGCCAGGACTGGAAACCGAAGGTTGTGAGCCGCGAGGAGGAGGGAATCCCGGCGGCCGCTCCTCAAAATCAATGTCTTCTTCGTCATCATCGTAAAAATCGTCGGGGCCGGGACCTCCCGGTTGGCCACCCGGTGCGTTCGCGAACGGATTCGTGAATGGACGCGCTCCCGATTGAAATCCGCCGCGGCCCGGTTGCTCGGCCCAGGAGTGCTCGGTTAGGAGCGCGATGAGGGTGACCGTCCCAATCAAGCCGGTCAGCGCCGCCGTGATCTCCAGCCAATCCAGCCACGATTTTTCAAACTTCCTGTCAGTTACCTTTTTAGGCTTAGCCATCTGGGCTCCTTAGCGAAAATCGTATGCGAACGTAGAGGTCCGTCCGCCCCGCCTCACCTGTAATTCAAGGTGAGGTGAATCTCTGAGACGTCCAAGCATTTCGAATGCTTTGCCGGGGTCGTTTATAGGTTGTCCGTCGAGTCCGAGGATCACGTCCTCGTTTTTCAGTCCAAGCTTCTCGAAAATACTTCCGGGAACGATCTGAAAGAGTTTGTACCCGTTTGGGACGCCGTTTTCCCAGTTCGGGACCGCCCGCGCTTGCGTCAGAATACTGTTCAAATCACCCAAAGCGCGGTCGACCTCGGATCGGGAGACGTTAAATTGTGTCGGCGATACCTGCTCGATTCCGGGCCCGCCGCCGCGTGTGCCCAAAGTGATTCTGGGCGCGTTTCCTTGGAAGTCCTCGGGGAGTTCAACAAACTCGCGGCGCCCGGAGCCGACGTTCAGGAAGGTTACCCGGGTAGCTTCAATTTTGATGATCTTGGCTTTAGAAGGAATTTCATCCTGGACTCTGACCGGGTAAACCATCGAAGCGGACTTGTCCTCGATTGTCGCGATCGATTTGAGTTCGTCACGCAAAATCAGGGTCCCGATCAAATTGAACGGAAGAGTGGTTTTAGTCGCGGGCCCGCCTAAATCCTGAGCTCCCGGGGACGGACTCTCTTCACCCGGAATCCGATGTTCGCTGTTGAAGAGATTGCGGCCGATGATCACGTTGTATTCGTCCTGAGTCTTCTGGGGGAGCGAGCTCAAAGAGCCTCGATGCCCTCGCCCGGGCGCGCTTTCGGGAATCAAGCGGCCTGCCATGATGGCGGTCAGATCCGCGAGAAAGTAAGTGCACAGGGCCATCGTGATGACTTTTCCGTAGAAGCTCGCGCCCTGTTTCTGAAAAGTCCGGTTGACCCATTCGGCAAGCATCGCCGGTTCGAAATTGAGAAGCCGTTCCTGGGTCGCAGCCATCCAGGTCTTGAAACGGCTGGTTCGGGTCGGGTCTAAATCAGGGGGACCCGGATTGCCGGGGTTCGGATCACCGGGGGGTGAATCACCCGGGTTTGCTGGAAGACCGGGTGGGAACTCGCCGGGAAATTTGGGCGGCTGAGCCGGTCCTGAGGTTGGTTCTGGTTTATCGGGCTGGTCGTCTGACATGATCAAGGTGTCTCTGACGCAAGAGCGATGCCAGGGAGCGTAAAGAAATCCGGGAAAATAATGCCGACTATTTTTCGCGGTTTCTGCCTGTAAAAGCGAGTAATCTCCGCTTTCGGTTCACTGGGCTTCAGCGTACACTCAGGATAAGGTTTTCAGGTAATGCAATGCGTTTGACAAAATGTCGAGAACCGTTGAGATGCGCTCGTCGGGCCGAGACAGTCGCTTCATTATCTGACAAAATGTCAAGTTCAGGGATGACGACACTTTTACGCGAAATCAAGGAGTGGATATGAATTCTGCGAGCCAGAACAGCTTTCTGAAATCTCTGTTTTTCGGTCAGATCAGGGAGGATCTCGTCTTTCCATATCCGAAAATGAACGACGAGGTTTCAGAATCCGTTCGCATGATTATCGACTCGATTGATAAGTTCGGAAAAGATGCGATTCGCTCGGCTGAATGGGATCAGAACGGCGCGATGCCCCGAGAGGTGCTGACTCAATTAGCGGAACTCGGCATGATGGGCATTGCGGTGCCGGAGGAATTTGGAGGGCTCGGGTTTTCGCAATCCGCTTACGCGAGAATCATGCAGCAGGTTTCGTCTCACGACGGGGCTCTCGCGGTCACGCTCGGGGCTCATCAGAGTATCGGGTACAAAGCCCTGCTTCTTTTCGGAACCGAAGAACAGAAGCGCAAGTTCCTGCCGCGACTCGCGTCGGGTGAGCTGGTCGCGTGTTATGGCCTGACGGAACCGGGGAGCGGTTCGGACGCGGCCTCGATACAGACGAAAGCCGTTCTCAGTCCGGATGGACGTTATTACACCGTGACTGGCGGCAAGATGTGGATCACGAATGCCGGCGTAGCGACCTTCATGACGCTGTTCGCGAAAACCGAAGTTCCGGAACTGAACGAAAACGGCGAAAAGAAACAGAAGGTGACCTGTTTTATTCTGGAACTTCCGGCTGAGGGAGTGACGATCGGATCAGGTGATCACAAAATGGGGATCCGGTCATCCTGGACGAACCCGATTCACTTCGATTCGGTCAAGGTTCCCGCCGAGAATGTCATTGGAGGGCTGGGGCAGGGATTCAAAGTGGCGATGGGGGTTTTGAACCACGGCCGGCTCGGCCTCGCGGCCGGTTGTGTCGGTTCCGCGCGCACAGCCGTAAAAGCGTCAATTGAACATGCGAACGAACGCGTGCAGTTTCAGAAAAAAATCGGCGAATTCGAGATGATCAAGGAGAAGATTGCCCGGATGGCCGTTAACACGTATGCCGCCGAAAGCATGGTCTACATGACGACGGCGCTGATTGATCGTAAAGACGTGGACTACTCGCTCGAAAGTGCCTGCGCGAAAATCTTCACATCCGAGGTGCTCTGGGAAGTGACGGACGAAAATGTCCAGATCTGGGGTGGTAACGGATATATGAAAGAATATCCGTATGAGCGTTGGCTGCGCGATGCCAGAATTAACCGGATTTTTGAAGGAACGAACGAGATCTTGCGCGCTTTCATCGCGCTTTCCGGGATGCAGGGGCCTGGCCAGGAACTTGCGGGCCTTGCCGAGGCGATCAAACATCCTTTGAAAGGGCTCGGACCGGTCAGCGATTTCGCGATCCGCAAAGTGAAACAGAATGTCGTCGGTGAGACGATCACTCACTCACATCCGGCGCTGAAAAAGATGGCCGCTCTTTTGGAAGAATACGCCGTTGAATTCGCCGGCCAGGTGGAAACGCTGCTCAGACGTTATGGGAAAAAGATCCATCTGCGGCAGCTCGCTCAACGGCGGATTGCCGATATCGCCATTGACCTCTACGCGATGACTTGTATTCTCTCGCGCGTGACTCGTGCGATCGGCGAAAAAGACGGCGTTGAGAACTGCGAACTAGAATTCGCCATGGCGGACGCGTTTTTCACGAAAGCGAACCGCAGAATCCGCGGAAACCTGAAATCAATCAGTCGCAACAACGCGGATAAGGCCATCAATTTGATCGCGGAGAAGCTCTACGCGGCAGGGGATTACCCCTTCGATATTATTAAAGGCTGAACCAGCCAGGGGTGTTCAGGCTTTTGACACCTGTTCTGCCAGTCTCGTCCCTTGGTTTGCGTGGGGGCGGATCGGACAAAGTGGCTCCAAAGACCAGCATCGGTTAGCTCGGGATCGCTCGGCATTGCGCTTGCTTTGGTGCTGCCTGATTTTGATCCTTGAGACGGCAACCGCCTCAAGGGGACTTGGGCTTGAATAGGGCTCGAGCGGAAAAATCGTGAAGTTCCAGGACGTTAGAAGAGGTGAGATCTACAAATGAAATTGACTTGAATCAGGTAGTTGTGATAAGGTCTGGCGGGTTAAAATTCTGCCCTTTCTCGG
>Ga0208375_1000098_pt1 | contig 137331 bp, 149 predicted proteins | sample RifOxyD1_FD_184038 | JGI IMG/M metagenome (GOLD analysis project Ga0208375, IMG submission 184038) | Soil microbial communities from Rifle, Colorado - Rifle Oxygen_injection D1 (SPAdes) | ecosystem: Environmental > Terrestrial > Deep subsurface > Rock core/Sediment | place: Rifle, Colorado... | reverse complement strand
TAGGAGTATTCCCGACTTAGGAGTATTCCCGACTTAGGAGTATTCCCGACTTAGGAGTATTCCCGACTTAGGAGTATTCCCGACTTAGGAGTATTCCCGACTTAGGATCCTATGGACGAGCGCGGCTACGAATCCCCCATCCCCTACACTGATCGCGGAGGCTACACAGGCCCCGCGCGCGGGTGGCTCGAGCGCCGCGGTGACGACGTGTGGCTCGTGGTGGCCCGCGGGGACGGCCGAGCTCCCATCGCCTACTCCCCCCGGTACTACCTGGTCGCGCGCCCGTACGGATCGAATCTGACCCCTCGTCCCGGGGTACGAACCGGGGATGGGAAGTCCTGGGTAACTCCCCCCGAGCCCGTCTTCGTGGACTACGTGACCGGATACGCGGGAAAACCCGTCGTGATGGCATCGTGCCGCGTCGCAGAGGACGACTGGCTCGACAACGATGTGACCGACGACGACCGCGTGGCGCTCAAATACCTATCGATCGACCCGTCCACCGGTGACGAGCGCGGGCAAGTGCTGGCGGAGTTGTGCGCGAACGGACAGGCAGGGTTCACCATCTCTACGAGCGGATCTACGGCTATCAACACGTCGGAAGATCTCTCCCTGAGTGCGGCGGGATACACGACGATCGAGGCAGACGCAATAGAGGTCATCACGCACGGGGGAAAGACGACGATACACGGGAGCGGTGTCACCAGTGCCGCAATCGTGGACGGGGTAGCGGTAAGCTTTCACACCACACTAGCTGCTGCGCTAACTGAGGTACAGGCCTTCATGGCCGCATTCGGCGCACCTGCTGTCAACGTCGCGCTGACGATCGCGCTGCTGAATGCCGGTGCGTGGAAATCCACTCATCTGGAGGCCGAATGAGCTGGCAGACTCTGAGGGACGGTATTGACGCCTATTGGGCATCACTCGTGAGCGGGTATACGGGCACGCTGCGCACTGCGGAGAAGGCCGGTCTCGTGACCGCTGTCGCGCGTGGCGTGATTGACGAGCTTGGCGGGGGAGGGGGGAGCCAGCCGATCATCATCCGGCCGGACACAATCACACCGGGAGCCAGACACGAGATCGTGGACGGGTGGATGGGGCTTCGCTATCGCACAGGTTTTTACGAGTCGCGAAACATCCTGCTGGCGGACGGTGCCGAGTATGGTTGGAACGTCATCAACAGTGCCAACGTCGCAAGCGCCAACGAGAACACCAGTAATCCCGGGCAGGTGACGATCAATCCTACGGGAGGCGCCGCGAAGGACTGGTATCCTGCGACATACACGGCACCGAAGCGCACAAAGCTGTTTCCCTGCAACCAGAAGACTCAGTTTATCACAGCTCGACTCGCGACGAACTGCGCGGCGGTGGGTGATGTTTCCGGGATCATGATCCATGGTATTGCAGACACTGGTAAATTCATTCGTTCATTTTTTCAGCGTTCGGGTGCCAACGTCCTTTGCGGGACGCAAAACAACGCAGGCGTGACCGGGCCGATGTTGACTGTGACTCCTGCGACGGCGGCTAACGGTGTCTGGTTTCGAATTATGATCGACTCCCGGGGGTACGTGTGGGGCTGGCAGAACGCGACTTTCAGCGCAACTCCTCCTATCGGTGGATGGACGCTCGGAGTTTCGAATCAGGGCACAGGCGGGCTACCAGATACCACGGGCATGTCCGCAGGCTACTACTGCGGCAATAGTGTAGGGGGTACGAACCAACTCCGGGTGCTATACTATGATGATCGCGGAATGGGCACGCCGATTGATGGCGAGATTTACCCGACATGGGGCGCGGGTTATGATATCGCGTCCACGGCGCTCCAAATCCTGGACATCGACGACGCCGGAGCAACGTCAGACGCCGAAATAAAGGCACTCTTCACTGGTCTTGCGTCTAAAACGACTGACACTGCGACTCTCCAAGTAAGCGGCAAACGCTCTGCAGGTGCAGGTTCTGCGTTCGTCACCTGGTCAACCCCGGCGGCATGGTCGGGAGTCGACGGCGCGGGGGACTGGCTGCGGTTGGGGCTCCGGTGGGTGTCAGACGGGACGCAGCCGGGTAGTGTGTTTTTCGGGGCGGGCGTAGCATTGAGGAGCATCTGATGGCATTCGACCTCCCTATCCTCTTCGAGATGGGTGTCCTCCGGACCATAACCCACTACGGACGCGACGTTGCCATCCCTGTCCCCGTCCTCCTCCATCCCCTCGCAGTGGCGCCAAACTCCATCGTTTGGAACGTCGCGTCGTCGGACGACGTGCAGCGCACCGTCGGAGGCGCTACGCACGTCAAGGCCGGGGAGGGACCGTGGAACTGCACGATCCGCGGCACGTTCGCCTACTCGGCGAAGACGCTGGGATTGACATCTGGAACAGGGATAGAGCGCAGGCGCCGCTGGGAGAACGAGGTGTTCGCACTTTTTAGTGCGGTCACGAAGGACGGCATAGCCGCCGTGATGCGGAAGGGCGCGATCGGACCGACAAGCATCTCGATAGGGAACGTCCTGCGTCAGAAACTGGAGAATTTTGACCCAGACCGCGACGTAACCTACTGCAACGTATACGATTTTAACGCCCCACATGTCCACCGGATCGGGAAGCTCACCTACAGCTCCACCTTCAATGCTCGAGGTGGCGGTGCCGTAGGGGTCGACCAGTACCAGATCTCCTTCCAGGCGTACGCGGAACCGGTTCGCGGAGGCGCTCAAGTCGACAAGTTCCTGGCCTTCCTGATGGACGTCTTGCCCGTCTGGCAGCGCGTCAACTCTGTGATCTCCAGTACCACGACCACTGCCCTGATCTCCGCTATCGGAGACCTGGGGGAGATGGGGGTATCTGCGCTCGCCGAGTCCATCGCAGCCGTCGCCGGGCAGGTATCCTCTGCCACGGCGCTGATGGCCGGTACGCTCTCCGCCGCAGACGTGGGTCTCTCCCAGATGCTCGGAACGGCGGGACAGGCGATCGCGGACCTGAAGGGCATCGCAGACGACCTGGCTGCGAACGCGCACGCCCCCGCCACTACCGTGTCAGACCTGGACTGGTCGCGCGACGTGTCCGACCCCGCCCTAGACACCTTCGCGCAGACGCAGTCCCTGTGGGAGCTGATCGACGCACTGGCCTTCCAACAGGTCGCGTGCCGGTTCTACGGAATGAGCAACGAGGAAGGGCGCGCCTTCCTCGAAGCGGGAGGAACGCTGGGAGGGAGACCCCCCGACATCCGAACCACCGTGGTACACACCACGACGCCTCGCGACACACCCGCGTCGATCGAGCAGCAGTACGGTGTCACATGGCAAGACGTCGTCCGCCTGAACAGGCGGACGACGGATGAGCTGCTGATCCCGGGGCAGGAGGTCGGCATCCCGCGCGTCCGCTCGTGGGGAGCGCAGGAGATCGACGGTTTGCCGGTTTTTGGATCCCACGTGGGGTCCGAAGCGCTGGGAAGGGATCCGCAGTATCCTCCGATAGTGAATTCTGACGGCGACTATGCTACAGTGCAGGGGACGGACTGCCTCTTGCAGGGTGCGCACTTACGCCAGTACGAAGCAGACGCGTCAGCCGGAGTCGACGACGACCTTCCGGAAGAAGTGATGCTATCTATCCTGTCGGAGAGACTGCGTGGGATCTACGAGCAGGACAGGCGCGTATCTTCCGCCGACGTCTCGGTCACCTCGGATGGAGACGCCACCGTTACGGCGTCGATCGTACTGCACGCAATCGACGGAACCGACGTGAGGGTCTGATGGAGCTACTGGACCGATCGCAACTACTGCAGCAAGCCGTCGTGCGGCTAATCGCCGCGACACCCGACCTGACCTACTTCGGACCGGACGCAGTGTCCACGGCCATAGCCGACGCCATAGCGGCAGGGGCCGCGAACCTTCAAGCCGACCTGGAAGAAGCCTACCGGCGTACATTCCTCAAAGCATCCTCCGGCGCGTACCTCGATGACCTGGCGGAGGAGGCCAGTCGCGCGAGAGGTACGCTCCTGCGAGCGCACGCGTACACGGTGTTCGTGCCGGAAACAGCCGTCGTGACGAGCGTCGTCGACCTGGCTCCCCCCTACGTCATATCTGTGACGGGGTACTCTGGGTGGCAGGTGGGGGACGTGTTCACGATCATAGGCAGCACGGAGTACGAGTACCGCACCGTAGCCGGCATAGGTGCTGGTACGGTTGAGACCCCCATCCTGACGCACTTCGCGTCCTACGTGGCCGACATCGCCGCCGGTAGGACCGTGATGGTGCTGTTCCAAGCCACCGTGCCACAGGACTCCCTGGTGAACTACCAGGGCGGCGTCGTCTTCCAGACGCTGGCCGCCGTGACGACGGGGACGGCCAACCCGATCATGGCTGGGGAGGGAACGGACCTGTCCCTGCTCGACAAGGCTTGGTGCGAGTGCACGACTGGGGGCGCGCGCGGTAACGTCGCTCGAATGACGGCGCTCGGATTGGTTACGCCCATCCGGGGGGTGAAGCGCGTGTTCAACCCTCTGCCCGCGACAGGGGGGCAGGATTCTCAGGACGACTTCGCGGTCAAGTATGCCGTGGCGCACGCGCCAGAAGCTCTGGTAAAGACACCGATCAAGGCGCTCGAGGCACTCAGCGCGCAGTTCAACCCCAGGTGCCTGCGCCTATCTCTGAACAGTACGTCTCTCCTCAGCACAATATCCCTCGCGGCGCTCAGCACGTCTCTAGGCGCTCTGACCGCGGACGAGAAGAGCGACCTGGCCCTGTTCTTGGCGGGCATGTCCTCCCCCGGGATGACGTTTCTGTTCACGAACATCACGCTCACCTCCGTAGAAGTGAGCGCCATCGTGACGTTCGCCTCCGGGCCGGCGGGCGAGACTGCAGCGGCGAGGCAGGCGCGCTTCCGCGCCATGTGGGCCAGGATCGCGAGCGCGCTGGCGGGTTACCTCGACCTGCGATACTGGGTGGAGGGGGCGGACGTTCCGGAGTCTGACTTGTTGGAGCGGGTCACCGAAGACGCGGAGATCGCCAACGTCGACCTGCCGACCTTCCTGCCCGCGAACGACGTGGTGGTGACCGTCTTTCCGAAACTGGGAAGATTAGTGTTGACGGACACGCAGACCGGCTACGCGTATGGTGACGATCTGGCACAGGTGTATTGATGGATCGCAACTACCTCTACGCCAGCTCTGACGCGCACTCGGTGCCAACACCGACGGGGGGCGCCATCACGCTCGGGACGGACGGGTGGGACTTCGCGAACGCGTGGATCACCGTCCCCTTCTTCGCGTCTGATCGCCTGCCCACCTCGCGCGCTGCAGATGACGTGGAGATCCAAGTCGACATCAGCCGCCTGACCGACGCGTTCGGCATCGCGATGGGGGACGGAGCGCGCGCGATCGCGCTGGTTCTGGGACCAATAACGCGCTGGGTGGACCCGGCGAACTTTGCCGTGACGATCAACTGGGAAGTACCCGTCTCTCCCGTGCCCCCGGGACGATCCAACGTCCTGCGCCTGCGCAAGCGTGGTACGGGGCGGTGGACGCTGCACGTGGACGGCGTGCTGGTGGCGGAGCTGCCCTACCTTCTCGCCCCCGAAGATGCGGCGGTACCTTACTTCAGGATCGGGATGCTGGCAGGCGCGGCCATCGCCACCGGACGCGTTCGCTGGTACGAGGTTGGCCTGAACACGCTCACCGCCCCCTATGAGCAGGTGGAGCGCGTTCGGTACGCCCTCCCCGGTCCTCTCCAGCCCGACTACAACGCGGTGATGCGTGGCATTCTGATGACGCAGGTGGGGGTGGCGAGGTGCGCTCAGGATCAGTACGAAGAGCTGCGCAAGTTGCGCGGGTGCGACAGGATCGAGGTGGATTCCGCGGAGATATCCGGAGCCGCTGTCCCGGACCCGACCATCTGGACGAACGTCGGGCCGGTGGTTCCCTCGGTCGTACGCGGGAGGCTGCGGCTAGACGCGAGTCTAGGGGTGGGGTACTACTTCACGACGCTCGCGACGCGCCCCACCGAAGTCGAGACGGCGATCGAGGCCAACGTCACGGTGCTCGACGTACCCACCTTCCTACCCGGTAACGCCGCTGGACTCTACCTGGCGCTCGACGACGGGGTGAAGTTCCTCTGCGCGGGGTTGCACCGTTACGGCACCGCCGCACTCGGGTGGCGGATAGGGTACGGCGGGACGACGTCTGGGCGCGGAGTGTGGCCCGTCAACGCGTATGAGCCGCACGACATACAGTTGCGGGTGACAGGGGATTGGGTCCTCTTGTCCGTAAACGGTGCTGTCGTGAACCGGTGCCTCTACTCACAGCTACCGGCCACCCTCGGCCTGGGAATGCAAGCGCTCGTAGTCCTCCCCTTCGTATCTGGGTCCCGATACGACATCGAGAACTTCTCCGTTCGCAGGTACCTGAGTGACCAGTCTTTTAGGCCATACCTCCGGCAGCTCGCGGCGGAGAGGCTGTTCTTCCCGTCCGGGTCGGAGCGTCCGGACGAGTTACGTGCGTGGCTCGACCACAGGTTTGACACCCTGCCGATCCGGGCGACGCAGCGGGGCCTCGAGTGCGAGCTAAGACGCTTATGCGCGACGGATCGCGTGTACGTGGTCTCGGAGATGACGCCGGCCGAGTGGATCCTTGACGTCACCTTCCCCCCGGAGATCTGGCTTGACCTGGTCAGCGACCTGGGAGACATCTACGTCGAATTCGCCTGGGGGAGCGTGATCCGATCCCTGACTGCGCTGGCGCACCTGATCGTCCTTTATTTCTTACCGGTCTCGGTGGAAGAGCGGCAATACTACGCATGCCTGATAACGGCCGCGACGGCTGTGATCGCGCCGGGGGCAGCGGTTTCGGTGGCTGTGGAGGCCAGCAAGGGCTTCGCATTGGGAGACAGCGTCAAGCTGCGCAGCTTCGACAATGTGTCCTCTGAAGCGTGTACGGTGGCCGGGGTGCCGGACGCCACGCACGTGGTATTGACGACGGTGGTGGGAGCGTACCCCTACGCGGCGGCGACTCCGCCAATAATTCGAAAAGTGCTGGAGAGAAGCTGATGACTACCGCAGTGAGCAAGGGATTGAAGCACAAGGCAAGCACGAGCAGCTACCTGCGCCTCGGCTTCGACGAGCTGGCGTGGGATCAGTACCAGCAGGACGAAGACGCACGTTTGGCACTGTTAGGGGAGTTCCGCAAGACAGGCCTCTTGATCAACCACCGCCCGAACGGGTTCCTCGAGGCGGACTGGCTCGTCAGTGAGGACCCCTTGAACCCCGGGTGCCTGGTCTACGGGACGGCGACATCCGGAACGCAGTGCGCCGTAACCGCAGAAGGGCGCGTACTCCAGATCTCGAACCAGCACCGCCCCTACACGCTGACGTCCCCATGGGCGCTGCTACTCACCGTGCCAGACACGGCGACGTGGTACACCCTTGTCCTGCGGGCTGGGTTTACGGCGTACGAGCCGGGAACATTGGCATTCTCCTCCGATGTGAACCTGGTCGGCACCGGCACGGCATTCGCACGGTACAGCTCCTACGCGGAGGGGGGAGTTCACGGGACGTACATCCGAATAGCTGCCGCGGATGAAGCCGCACTCGGCGCATTTGACAGTGGTTTGGGGGCAGGAGTCTACGAACTCGCGACCATCCTGTCTGGTACGACGGCAACGCTGACCGCAGCAGCGCCTGTAACGGTGGGGAGCATCCCCTTCACGATCGCGGGAGACTACCGAACTCCCCCCGCAGTCGCGAGCAGGGACGAACACGTTCGGCAGGTACCTACCTTCGCACTCCTGGCCCGCACACGGGAAGCGGGAGTGAACGATGTAATCCTGGCCGACGTGTACCGGACCGGCGGGGTGATGACCATCGTCGACAGACGGCGCCAAGGGGTGGCGTACGCGAAGGAGCCTTGTGCACGACCTGTGGTGCTGCAACCTCGAGCCATCCCGATATCAACGGGTACGGGAGCACTGGTCATCGACTACGCGAACCTGGTGGCGGGAGCTGCGGCCGACAACTATACCGGAGTAGACGTCACATGGAACGACACCCTGGATGGGAACGGGCTCATCGTCGCGTACTCGCGGAACGGGGCGGGGGTCTATACGCGGACGTTCAACCCGGTTTCTCTGGCAGTGGGTGCGGAAGTCACCGTCGACGCCACGGCACAATGGCCCGCGATCATTCAGGTACCCTACCCTAACGGCGCATTCGGGTACAAGTTGCAGTGCTACTACACAGACGGGACCGTGCTCTACTTCAAGGAGTCCACAGACCAGGGAGCCACCTGGCCGGGAGCTGCCGTAGCAGTCTGGGACCCCCACGCAACGAACCCAGCCTGGTCTGCGGAGGAAAACGGCGCCATCGTCTTGCAGAATCACCGGATCCTAGTGGCGACGAACGTCACCGGACTCGCAGACGTCCGCCTGGTGTACAGTGACACGTACGGGGCATCGTGGGTCACTAACGCCGGGAGCGGCTACACCTTTGGGGCGGCGGGCGTCACCCGCGCCCGCTTCTGGCAGGATATCCGACGCGGATACGTCTACGCGACGACCACGGGAGTCGCGAGTTCGACGATGTTCGCCACCAAGAGCACGCTGGGGCTGACCGGGTACAGTGCCACGGTCCTGAACGCAGGGCAGGAGGGGTGCGTATGGGTCAGCGAGCACGGGGACGCGCACGTGGTGGGGGAGGTCCACTACCTGAACCAGTCCATCGACATTGTCGCGTCCCCCGTCGCGATAAACGACAGCGGGGCGTCTCTCGTCCCGCTGAGCGCCGGATACCACCAGTTGCGGATACCGATCTATACGGGCGGCGGCGCTCTCGCTTTCCACTACACGCACCTGAGCATAGCGCAGACGAGGAACGGGATGCTCTGGTTGGCGTACCAGGCATCGAGCGACGCGGCGGCGGCGCTGGTGGTTCAACCGGTCATCCCGGTGGCAGGGCAGCAGACGTTGGCGAGTTGAGGTGAGTATGAGAGTAGCACTTCTGGCAATGTTCCTGGTTTGCGCAAGTGTGCGCGCTGAGGGGGTTCCCTGCGACGAGTCGTACACCAAGAGCGTCTTCAGCGAAAACGGGTCCCTCGCGTATATGGAGACGGTCACTTACGCGGTGCTGGAAGACACGGACGACCCGTCCCGCACGAATCATTACCTGGTAACGGCGTGCGACTGCGCGGGGACGGCGTGCCCCTATTCCACCAACGAGTGCGCCCCTCCCTACACGTGCACTGTGGCGGGAGTCCCCCTCCCAGAACCAGCGTGCTATCAAGGGGTGCCGTACTTCTACCCAGGGATAGGAGTAGCAATTCGCTGCAGCTATCGAGTGGACTACCCGAGCGGGAATCACACCGAGCTAACATGGGGAGAAGTGTATGCTACTAAGATGTAGCGTCCTACTGTTGTTTGCTATCACGGCGTGTAATGAGTCAGACGACGACGATGCCACGTCTCCCGACGCACCGATCGCATGCGACGAAGAGTACACTAAGATCGTGTCCGACTCGGACGGTACCGTCTATACGGAACGCGTCACCTACGCAATTTTGGAGTACACGCGTGACCCGGAGAGGCTGAATCACTACTTGCTGACTTCGTGTGATTGTGTGGGCTCAGCTTGCCCACAGTCACTAGACACATGCGCTCCCCCGTACACGTGCGTCACAACCGGAGTCGTGCTGCCGGAACCGACTTGCTACCAGAAAACCCCGAACTTCTACGCAGGGATTGGAGTGGCTGCGGAGTGCTCTTACAAGATCGAGTATGCGAACAATGCTTACAACTCGTCTTTGGCTTGGAAAGATGTGTACGCGATGAAGGTACCTGAAACAACGTATAGGATACGTCACATCAGGTGAGGGGTACCGCGCACAGCGCAACCTGTCGAACGATCTGAACAGGAGGCCACTCCAGCTCTATTCCCACCGCGCGAAGCGTTGCGGTCACGTTGACCCCCATCGCCTCCGGAGTTTCTTCCGCGCGGTAATCGGGGTGCTCGAGCAGAAAAGCACGCACGAGTTCCCGAAGTTTCTTCCGCGCCGTACCTTGCCAATAGAGGCAATTGACAAGCTGTCGCTCACTCCATGCGGGATGCGCCGCTCGCATCTTTTCCCTATGCGCGGCTAGGTCAAACTCGTTCACCACAGCGAAGCACTTCGTCGAGTGATACACTACATCGAACTTGGGGGCACAAGGTGGGCACATGTCGCACTTCCCAAAATTGGGACACCCGCGCGGATGGTCTCCCCCGTAGGGAAGCACGCACAGCCCGCGCACGGGGTAATCGATAACCGGGGTTACTTCAAGTATCGCGGCACCCTCGCAAACCCAAGGCAATCGACAATCTTCCTCGTGTGAACATAGACCCATTCCGATGCTGGAGTAGGCCCACTCGTGTTCCCCTCCACCGTCACGATCAACTCCCCAATCACCCGTACTACGAAGCCCACGTGATGGTCCAGGAAAAACAGGTCACCAGGCTCCGGCACGGTTACGGGCCACCCTTGAGCCTCACACCCCGCCAGAAGGTACCGCACAGACGCGGCGCCTGGGTAAGCACCGTACTGCATGACGGGCAGGGTAACTCCCGCCTCCTGCAGGCACCACCAGGCGAAGATCGCGCACCAGGCCTGCCCCTGGTAGGAATATGTGCCGTGTGCGTCGTATGCAGCGGTATACTTCGTCACGTTGGGGGCGGTCTCGCGATAACCGAGCTCCGCGAGGGCGATCTGAATGTGGGAGGGTAGGAACGTCATGCTCTCTTTACTTGGCGCATCAGGTACATGCGCCACCCGGGTTGTACTTGGTACGGATCATCGAGCGTCTCAACGATCTGAAGTCCGCATGCCCGGCACATCCGGATGGACGGCTCGTTGCCCACGTCCACGAACGCTTCAAGACGTCCATGACTCGCAAGCGCACGGAGAAGGCTCCTCCCCACGCCTTGCCCCCTGACAGACTCCGCCACTACCAGATCTTCGACGAAGATCGCGTCGTCACGTGTGATCAAGCCGAACACGACGCCAACGATATGCTCATCTCGCGCGACGTACACCCACCCGTAACGGACGGCTGCCGCGATATCGTAACGAGAGGAAACTTCGTGGCCCCAAATGGATGTCTCGAGATCGTGGATATCTACGATGTCACTGGCTTGTGCTAATTCAATCGCCGGCATCGGCAGCCTTCCTCCCCTTTGTGCGAGCATCATCGTGGCGTAGGTCACATTATTGCTGAGATATAAAGCAACGCGGTAAACAATTTGTGATCCATCGTGCCAACAGGCAACCTCACTCCTCCGGCACACCCGGCAGCTTCTGCCACTTGCAATTTTCATCCAGATACCACGCCGTTCCTTCCGAGTCGATCTGGATAGTTCGATGGTCATTCGCGTATCCCATCGACCACACCGGGCGCTTGCGCTTGTCGAGCATGCCTCGGATCGCGCCGATCACCTCGGTCAGGAGCTCGGCGACGGACCCGACGGTCTCAGCGGTGATACCTTCCGCCAGGCGCTGCTTCTCTACCTCTGCTTTCGCTAATAATCTTCGTAAGCTCATTTCGTCCTCTCTGGTATGATGTCATCTGCCTCGAGCCATACCATAGCCTTCCCGCAGAACGCGCACGTCCACCTCTCCATAGCGAAGCACTCGACGCACAGGCTCTCGCTCTGCTCGGAAGACATGAGCACACCAGCGGTACCGCGACTTCAAGAGAGGGCGGGCGCACGTTGCACACTTCTGGAGGGGGATCTGGACTGTGGTGAATTAAGACGGTCTTATGTAGTACCGCCTGTGGCCGTCATACCCCCAGCCCGTCTTCCAGCGCCACCAGCCTATACGTCTCCCTCACCGCGTCCCTCACCACCACGAGCGCGTCTACCTCCCGGCACACCCTCTTATCCGCCTTGCTTCGCACCGGATGGACCATCAATTGGCCCGCCCCTATCAGCGCCTTCAGGATGTCAGCGGGCAGTCTGTTCCACTCTACCACCCCTCCCTGGCAGTCGTCCACGAAATCCGGGTATACAACCAAGATCGCATCTGCCTTCTTTTCTCCCACTCCAGGCAAACCGCGCACATTGTCCCCCGTGTCCCCCTTGATTGCCTTCCGCGCCGTGTGGTCTTCCGCAGAATGTTCGGACCGCGTCTCGATGACGGCCTCGTCGCATGTGATACCCGCTCGGGGGTGAGCCTGCCTGACGTTGTCCCCCACGAGCTGATGCAAGTCACGATCCTCAGACACGATCAGGACTCGCCTCGTCGCGCGCATCTCCCGAACCAGGGACGCGATCGCGTCGTCCGCCTCGTAGCCCGGTACGATCACCTGCCTGTATCCCTTGGCCCGCGCCTGCTTGAAGATCTCGATCATGCTCCCCCTGAGAAGCGGATCCCGTGCTCCCCTCCCGTGCTTGTAGCAGGGGAGGATGGCCGCGCGGTAGTCTCGGTTGTCCTTCGGGTCCCAGGCAATAACGCACTCAGCGCCGTCATCCAAGTAAGGATCCACCGTTCCCCAAAACAGTGAGCACACCTCACGGATCAAAGCGTCGTCGGGCAGGGCATCGTCCTTCCGGACGATCGCGAAGCATGGGTGGACGATGCCGCCCCCGTCGATGATCGCGACGTCGTACTCGTGCTTATGTTCGTGCTCAGGTGCACCGATGCTGTCAAGGAGACCGTTGATGTCGTCAAGCTTATCCACGCAATATCCATTCTAGGACGGCATCCCGCCCCGTCACGCACAATTTGTACTTCGGCCTGTCTATCGGCTGGTAGAGCGCCCACAGCTCCGGGTGAGCCACCACGACGCACGCCCCTAGCGGGTCCCGCTCGCACACGGCGCGGGTGAACTCATCCTGTAACGCACGTCCGCGACTACCGAAGAGAGTGAGCCAACCGATCACGTCTGAGGGCTTGCGTACGGCGTACTTCATCTCGATCCAGACGTGCCTGCCCCGCGCATTCAGCACGTAGAGATCCGGGACCCCCGTCTGGTAAAACGACCCCGCCAGCTTCTGAACGTGGCACTCGACCTTCCGGAGATCTCGCATGAGCGCTGTGGTAGCGGTTGACTCAGCCACGCCGCTTCTCCTCTTTGAGACAAGCGTTCAACTCTTTCGACGCGGCAATGATGTCGTCATACACGTGCTCAAGCGCCGCACTGGGCTTCCCCGCGACCCACCCGTCGACTACGAGGGGCTTCGGATCCCGCACCAACTCTTCGTCCGTCGCATGCACACGAATCAGTATGACCCGGACAATCCCGTCTTTTGTAGAACTGGGAAGGGCTGCGACCGCGTCTCCACGGTGGAACCCTTGATAGTCCGCCGTCACTTTACCAGAAAGTGGAAATTTCGCGGACCGGAATGGCTGCGTGATAGTAGCGAAGGGTTCGCCGTTCTTGCCCAGGACGATCATACCTTGTCTCCTACCAGCTCCACGATCTGCTGGTGAACATCTTCCACACTCTGCGTCCCGTCGACCACGTACCACCCCGGATCCGCCCGATGCCTTGCCCATAAGTCCAAGTAGTGCTGCCGAGCAAGCGTAACGCGCTCCGCCGTCTCGTAAGCGTCGTCCCGCGATGAGCGCCTGAGCATGCTCACCTCGGCCGGGACGTCGATCAGCATGCACAGGTCCGGGACGGGCAACACACTGTGGAGCGCCTCGAGCCACTCTGGGTCTAAGCCGTCTGCAGCCCCGTAGGCGACTCCGGATTGCCAGTACCGGTTGAGCACCAGTGTACCTGGCTTGCGCAGGAGGGGGAGAGCCTCCAGGCGGTTCAGGGTCATGAGAGCTTGGAAGAGCAGCGGGTGGATCTCCTCCCCCTGCATTATCTCTCGCAGTACCTTGCCGGTCACAGAGTCATAGACCGGAAAGTGCAGCGTTTCCGCCCCAGGAAGGGCGTCGACCAGTTGTTGAGCCTGCGTGTCCTTCCCGCAGGCATCGATTCCTTCTAAGCAGATGAGCATCTCAACCTCTCTGATTGTTAATACAAGGCAAGTCTTCCACCCTCTCGAACACCGGCATCCCCAGCCATTTCGCCTCCTTGATCTCCCCTAGTGTTCCACGGCTCTCTTCCCATCCCTCAACGAGCACCAGCGCATCGCTGCGCCGCATGAGCTTCCGTGTCACCTCGAGCCAGTAGGCTTCGCTCCCCTCCCCGTGGAAGTACCTCGAGTTCATGTGCGGGCACAGGTACGTGTACCCCCGCCGCGCCACCTCGAGCGCCACCTGCTCTGCCCTACGCACGTTCTGCTCGATGCCCCATCCTGTAGCGGCGCGAAACGGACCGGCGACGTAGACCACCTCGATCTTCTTGGTGTAGTCCCCGTTCGCCTCCCCGGGGATACCCTTCCGCACGCTACGCCACCCGACTAGGTTTCCGAATCTCCCGGAGAATGGCGCAGCCTCCGCCGCGTGCTCTAGCGGCCCGGTATGCATCGGTGTCTGCCGAAGGAGCCAGTCGTAGAGGCCGGCGCCCCCCGCGCCTTCCTTGCCTGTTGACGCTCGCGCGCAACGGGCGACGCTGAGCTTGACACAGTCCTCCGCGCTCGAGCCCGCACGCTCCGTCCGCGTCACAAAAGGAAGGTGCCACTCTCCTGGGGTGAGAAGTACGGGTGCCGATGCCTCGTACTGCTTCCGCATCTCCAGAACCCGCAAGCGCACGTCCCGCCGCGGACCGTGCTTCTCATCGTCCAGCACTGCACGCTGAGCGAAGAACCCGCCCCACTCCGTAGTCGTAACCACGGCCGAGTAGCGCAGGAAGGGTAGGAGGAGCATATTGGCGAGTTCGGTGTGGGCACCGTACTGGCAGAACACAGCGTGAAACGATGCTGCACTCCCGGCCGCTTCCTTCCACAGAAAAGGAAAGGTATCGCTCTTTAGAATATCTCCCCTCCCCATCTTTCCCTCCCCTGGAGTGTACCACGCGTCCGGGCCGTTGGGAGTGTCACAGCACGACTGCCGCAACTCGTCCGGGGGCATCGTCCGGCTCGAGCGCACCGACCACGAGGTAGCCCGGTGCGTCCGGAGGTCGATCAACTCAACCGCCATAAGGTTTGAGAGGAGAAAGGTAGTAATGCGGTCACCGGTGGCAACGTTGCGACTGTCGGCAACAATGGTGACGTTAGTTCTGTCGGACATTGAACATCCTTTCCTCAAGTATTGAATCAGCTCTGGAGAGCACCTCACGCTACTTCAAACCTCGTAAACTTCACGCTCCTCTTCCTCCCCCACTCTCTCTCGTACCTCTCCGAGCTCGTCTCGAGCGGCACACCCACCCCCGTCATCAGAGTCATCGCGCTCCGCAGGCAGTAATCCGTGAGCGGGGTGTCGATCTCCTTCCGGAGCATGAAAATCGTCTCGTCGTGGATCGCCCGCTCCCCGAAACTCTTCTGCGTCGGTCGTCGCGTGACCGGGTGCACGGCACCTCCCCCGAAGGTGCGCATCCCCAGGAGCTGGTTCGCCCGCACATACCCCACCTTGTAGAGCGCCGCCGCGTACCCCTGGATGAACCTGTTCACCGCCACGTACGCCCCGACGGCGGACAGGTGGCACTTGTCGCACGGGCGGAAGCGCGTCCTGTCCGGGAGCTTCCCGCACGCCGAGCACTTCGGATCGGACGGGTAGTGCTGCCACTCGACGCGGAAGGTAAACTTGCGCCCGCTCGGGTTCCGCATCCACCCTACCCAGTCGTTGCCCGCATTAGCGCGCCGGATGATCGCTCGCTCGATGTCTTTCGGGATCGTCTTCGCCTCTGGGAAGCGCGCGAAATACTTCTTGTCCAGGAAGTCGCGCGCCTCGAGATACGTCATTCCCAGGCTCCGAGCGAGCTTCGCGGCACCCATGCCGTACATGATGCCGAACGTGATGCTCTTCTTGCCTTTTCGAAGCTTCACGAGCATGTCTACGAATGCTTCGACGGACCCTACACGCTGAGGGTCTAAACCGCGAACAGCGTCTCGAATCGCCTCAATGGGCATCTCCCGAACCAACGCCCCCGCTGGAGACGTCCCCTTCCTCGCGTGTGTTACGGCGACTGCGGCCGCGTCCTGGTCCTGGTCCACCTCCACGTCCCCCAGCATCATCAGGGACAGGAGCGCGGCACGCTCTTCATCAGACGCCACGAGCTGCAATACGTCGTCGAAGACTTCGCGCGAGACGTCGACCCCCAGCATCTTGCGGACGTCGGCGTCATCCAGCGTCATGGACGCCACCAGGCTGTGCGCGTCGATCGGGACACCGCGCCAGTGCCGGAGGGGGTCCAGCACGCACTGCGCCAGGTACTCCTCAGTCGTCAGCCTACCTTCTCCGACTGCCCGCAGGAGGCCAAGTTCCGCGGCCACTTGTTCCTGCGTCGGCGGAACACCGTACCCTTCGCAGAGCATCTTGTTCTTCGTCAGGCCGGCGAACCCTCGCACCTCGATCTGGGACATGTCGATCGGGGCTCCCGCGCTACCCTCCCGCGTCAGAAACAGGCACCGAATCCCCAGATCGACGCTCCCGTCCGCCCGAGGTTCCAGGAGACGCGATAGCGCGCCAAAGGCATCCACGTCCATGTGCGCGGACAGCAGCGCCATTGCCCTCCCCTTGATCTGCAGTACCTTGTCGGCGCTCACGTTCTGCCCATTGTAGTCCGAGCTGCTCATGCGCCCCGGCATCGTCTGAACCGTGCCGATCTGATGGAATATCAAATCCACCGACGGTCGATCCGGGTCTGTCGCGTCCCACCACGGATCCGGACACGCGCGCACAGCGTAACGATCCGGTACCTTCTGCGCCCACGTGAGCACCGTCATCATCTTGCGCCGCACGCCGATCATGAAGATGATGTCCCCATGCTCCGGATACTCCCTGGCGTAGTGATCCATCGCAGCGACGTCCAGCGCCGCGTAGTGGATCTTCTTGACCGGATCGGCCAGCGCTGCCTCCTGCTGCGCCGCGCTCATTTCCTGAAACTTCTGGCTCATGTGCTCGGCGGACACCTCGAGCCCGAAGCCCGCGTGCTCTCCTCCGTCCCCGAAAAAGAGGCGCTGGACGTGCTGAGTGGAACCAGCGTTGAACTCCTTCCCCTTAGATATCCACCCAGCATCGGCAGGTAGGTGGTCACGCACCCACGCGTCGCACGCGTCTCGCAGTGCCTGAGCCTGTGCCGCGCGCTTCTCGGCCTTCGCGAAGTCGAAGCGGCTCCCAGCGTGCCCCATCAGGACCGCCTGCGCGCACGTCTCGATCTCCAGCTCGTACAGGTCAGCGAGGGGTTGCTCCCCCTTGATCTCGAAGTGCCCGCGCTGCCACCACCAGCCGAGCCCGCCGTCGTGCGGGCGGAACAGCTCGGGCTTCACCAGCTCCCAGAGCTCGAGGTTCGAGCACGTGTCACCGGCCCCGTACTTGCCTGCCAGCTCTATCGGCGCGCGCCAGATGTCGCGCCCCGCCTTGTAGCCCTTACCTTTGAGCCACGCGTCCAGTTCGTCCTTCTGATCCGCGTATCCCCGCCCCGGGAGCCACTTGTTGCGCAAGGACTTCAAGCCGATCACTTCCCGGATCCCGACACCACGAGACGTGATGCGATAGGCGGGCATCGTGTCGTGGCGCTGCCCCTGCAGCGGCCAGGGAATCTGTTCCCGGAGGTTCTGGGAGTCCTCCATTCGCATGTTGTGACAAATGCGAAGACCACGCCATCGGTCTAATAGGTAGATCTTCTCTCGTTTCCTGCACCACTCCCTGTACGCCTCGAGCACCTCCTCCGCGTCCGGTTGCGACCCAACTTGCCAGCGCGGGTCGTGGCGGAATCCGACGTAGCAGGAGCGCAGTGCGCCCCCCGCCCTCCACGCGAGGGAAATACCGCAAATGAGCGCTCCCTGCTCGGGACGGAGCGGGCTCTTCTCGTGCGAGTACATATCCGGCGCAGGACGCGTCTCGTAGTCTTCCGCTACCTCCGCGGCGTCCTGCGCATCACGGAGACACGCGCGCCACTCGTCCGCGGTGCGGCAGAGGGAGTATCCTGCCAGGTATGCAGCGTCTTCCGTCACATGCCCCTCGCGCACGCGCACGACAAGCGGGTCAGTTCGGGCAGGGACGCGAAACGATCCGTAAAAGACAGCGATGTATCGGTCTTACGCCATTCCTTCATAGCGTACACTCTGGCCTGCACCCAACCGAGAGCCTGGTCATCCTTGCGCCGACCGTACGCCGTGCGTGCGGTCTGCACGTCTCGCTTCCCCGCCGTGGGCACCAGCTCAAGCAGACGGGCGTGCAGCACGGCGTCCTCCTCCCAGATGCCAGGATCCGGCCCCTCGAACCACTCGCGCAGGATCTCCGCGCGGTCGACGTCTCTCTCGAACCCCGCGACGGGCGCGAGCTTCCGCTCGGGCTCCCCCACCAGCATGAGGAATCCTCCCCACTCCGCGAGCAGGTAGGCGTTCCCGTGCACATCCACGCGCTCGCTCAGCACGTGGACCGCGTGCCCGACGGGAACGAAGAACCCATCAGCGCCGCGACCGAACACCATGGGCTGCGCTACGCGTCGATCGGGAGTAGTATCCGAGAGAGGCAGCGGTGCCCCCCGCGTGACATCGCGATGAGAGGGGGGGCTGAGGCGCTCCCGACTCGCCAGGCCCAACCGGTACCCGTCACGGTAAGCGGCCACGTGCTCCCCCTCGTACCCCGCGACGCCGTCCAGGAGAGCGCAACCGAGCGACCCCAGCACGTAACCACGGTGGAAAGTGGCGTCTGAAGTCAGGTACCAGGAAACGTCGTACCCGACGGACCGCGCGGCGACGTCGAGTTGATCGAGCATGCCGGCGCGATCTGGAGACGGGAGAGGGTCGAAGCCAAGAAGGGAGAGTGCCTGCTTGATGTGGTGGTGGTTCACGTACGCGCACCTCGAGTTATAGATAATAAATCCCGCTGTCTGGCGCGCGGCCTCCCCCGCTGGGTCAGGATGTGCACCAACACATTCCTGGTCTGGTTGCTTTGCCCCGAGAGATATTCAGGGCGTGCGGTGCCACCCGCCCTCCCGATGTTCTGGAGCCAGGGAGTCGGAAGCGCTCCCCTGCCTGCGCACTAGATTACTTTGAAAAGCGATCAGGAGGTATCGAGGGCATCACCCCTCCAAATACTCTCTCACCGTCACCACCGACCCCTCGATCGACTTCGCCACGACTCTGGCGAAAAACTCGTCGAAGTACACGATCGGATCGAGCGGGGCGTATTCTACGCCGTCAGAAGCCGTGTGCGGCTTCCCACTCTTCTGGAGCACGAGCCACCCGTTCTCGACTCTACAGCGGTTCCGTTCTATTTCCTCGACCCCAACTTCCGCAGACCGCTTGAAAGCTTGCAGAGCGTCGCGAATGTGCATGTCGTCCATCTGGAATCCTGCTTCTCTCTACATACCCAAAGGTATGCGAAATACCTGTTTCCCGGGGCGGTCCAGATCGACCGATTACTCCGCAGGCGAATTAAGATCCCGACGAAGCCACTACCGGGGCTAGATTAGCGCTCCCTGAGTAGTAAAATCCCGCTGTCAGGCACGCGGCCTCCCCCGCTGGGTCAAAGGATGCTCTTGCCAGCATCCTTCGGTTTGGCTGCTTTGCTCCAAAGGTCTATAAAAAGCGCGCGGTGCCACCCGCCCTCCCGATGTTTCGTCAGTGGGGAGTCGGGAGCGCTCCCTGCCGAAAAATAAACCCTGATCCCCAGCGACGCGTTCAGTTCCTGATTTCATGCGAGGGACGCGTCGTGTGTACGAACTCACTTCCCGTTTCACGGGACATAGCCGGGGACTGGGATGAATCGAGTCACCCGCCCGATTGGGCTAGGTCGGGACTTCCGGCTCACCTGATGCCGGACGGTTCGTTGATGGTTGGTAACCTCAGTACGCCTGATCCGCAGGCTCCTCCACACTTCCCGCCATCTCCCGCGCGTCCTCGTCCAGCGGCCGCTCCGTTCCGTCATCATCTTCGAGCCCGCCGATCCAGTCCGCATCCTCGAGCCCTTCCGCCAGCGCCCGCGCCATAGCCTGCACGTTCGTCTTCCCTGCCGCCTCCGCCTTCGGCCCCGGTGTTGAAACGGGTCGCTCCTTGCCCGTCGTGTCTTTGGCCTTGTGCGGGCCGAGGAACTCGACGGCTCGGTAGCTGACACCGCCTGCGTTTGTTTTCGCAGACGACCCTACCAGTACCATGTAGCTCCACGGCGCCTTGGTGGTGTCACGAACCCAGCTCTTGATCAGGTTGTCAAGAGCTTGACCCGCCGCGAACCCGGTCGACTTGAAGACCAGCTTACCCGGAAGCCACTCCGACGGCGCACCGTCGTACCCAGGCACCGCGATGTGCCCGATCACTGCGATCGTCACTGCGCAGTCCGTCTTCCCGGGTTTCCGGAGGTCGTCCGGTACGGCGCACTCGAGTACGATCCCTTCCTTCGTGACGGCTTTGAAGTTCTTTGGCAAGAACCCGCGATCACCGGGACGAGCCTTCGGGTTGCGTCCTGGCCCGTAGAGACATCGTGCACAGTCAGTGGTAGGCTCACAGTCTTCTGGGAACTCCCACCCGGACAGGACGTCCTCCATCTTCTTCGAGCCCTTGATAGGCTTCTTTTCCGTCCGGGCGAGCAACCCCTGGTTGGATGGAGACTGAATACCTCCCGGGACGATAGCGCTGAAATTGCCTTTTTCAGCGTCCCAGAACCCCGCACAGAGAACCTTGCTTTTGTCGACGGGGGCGTCGAAGGGGTTCTGCCGAACCTGCAGGTGCCGGATCGCCGATACCACGAACAGGAACGGAGCTTCGGGGTCACTCGTGATCGGTCGGGGAATCTTCCCGCCCAACGCCCACGTACCGGGAGCGAATCCCGCGGTGGCATGGAGTCCAGAATTCGTAGTCAGGAGAAGGACGCGCGGAATGCGCGTGGAACTGGGGATGTTCTCGACGGTCTGCACCCCCTGTGAAGAGATGTTGTCTTCATCGAATTCGACGACCCCGGTTTGCCCGGGGATCATCAACGATACGTCTGCCATTTTTCACCTCTAGTAGCGTTAAGTAACAAAAAGAAACGTCCCCCTCGTCAAACCTGCGATTGCGTTAAGTCAGTATCCCATCGAGATGCGGTAGTGCATAGGGCCTCCAAGGTTCGAATTGTTGCGCGTTGCAGCTTCCCTTCAAAAGTTGAGTTTACTCTACCTAGTATTAAAAAGTCAACTACAATTTTATCCTATCCAGCGAAACTCGAGCCCATTCCCGATCACTCTCCGAGAAAGTGTGTTGACGACCTGGTTCCAAGATACTGAACCACCCAGTGGGATAGTAACAGTGCGTCACAACGTCGGCATCCTGGGTGCGCAGCGATGTGCTGGTAGATTCTACTTCGCATAGTCAATAGTTCCTCACCAGCACTTCCGCCACCTTCCCCCTCCCCCCTGCCTTGCAGTTAATCCCCCTCCGCGCCATCACCGTCTCGATCCGGAACCTTTTATACAATTCCCGGACCGACCAGACATCAGAGTTCGACAGCATCCACTGGACCCCGCGCGCCTCGAGATCCATCGCGCACCCGGCGAGCGCTCCCTGCTCTTCCGGGCCGAAAGTCCCTGCATACGCCGTGAAATTCGACGTCACGTTCCGGGGCCAGTAGGGCGGGTCCAGGTAGACGAAGTCTCCGGCCTTCACAGTCTCGAGCACGGTTCGAAAGTCCGCGCAACGTATCGTCGCCTTCGACAGAAGCGCGGAGGCTTTTCGAACGACATCAGGGCGGACAATCTCCGCAGCGGAGTGCTTTCTCGACCCACCGCCTCCGTACTTCTCCGGGTGGCAGTAGGGGGCGTTGAACTCTCCCTTCCTGTTCACCCGATAGATGCCGTTGAAGGCCAGATGGTTCAAATAGAGGAACCACGCGGCGCGTTGAGCAGATGGGGCGTCACGTTCCGCGTTGAACTTTGAGCGCACCGCGTAGTAGCGCTCCTCAGAAATCTCTTCGGCCAGCACAGAGACGCGGGCGATCACAGTCTCTGGGGACTCTCGCACGATCGTGTAAAGAGAGATCAGATCTGCGTTACTGTCTGAGATGACCGCAGAGGGTGTTACCAACTCTCTCTTGCAGAGATCGAAGAACACGCTCGCACCACCCACGAAGGGCTCGTAGTAGGTGTTCCAGGTAAAAGGCAGCCGGGCTATGATTTCAGGGAGGAGCTGTCTTTTCCCTCCCGGCCATTTCATTAACTGTTGGTTCATATCACGATCCTTATGCTTTTTACTTCCACATACGTGGAGAGTTTCTCCATCTCCCCCACCGCCCGAACGAACGCCCCCACCCAGACATCCAGCCCTTCCTGCGTCGTGCAGTAGCTCGGGATGTCCATGACAACTTTGCCCGCCCGTCCTTTCCAGACCAACTCGATCCAAGGTACCGTCTCCGCGTAAGATCGAGAATGCAGAACCTGGACAGAGGCATCGATCTTGTACGTGCGCCACAGGCGTCTGCGGAGAGCCAGCACGAAGGGCTTCGAGAGCTTGTCCAGAGCCTCATGTCGTTTCTCGAGCTGCTCGTCAGAGACGCGATGCGCTTCACGCGCCTGATGGATGCCGGGGGATGCCTCAGCGAAGATGTGACGAAGATCCTCTAATTTCACAATCGTCCTTTCTTGATACATCGCGGGGGGAACCCTCTCGTACGAAAGACTTTGATGCATTCCACGTCTTCAGGAACACCAGAAACAGTCAACTTGACACGTCCCTCAGTAGGAACCTTGGTATGCAAGTCGACTGCGGACAATATAGTGCGGGAGACGCCTCAGCGAAGGTACGCAGGAGATCGTCTATTTTCACCACTTGGCTCCTTTCGGGATCTTGCGGTAGATTTTGATACGGTTGGCATCTGCTGGAACGCCGGAAATGGTTAGCTTGACATCCTTTCCCGCAACGACCGTACCGCAGGGGACGGTCGGGACTTCTGGCGATGCCTTTCCCAAATTATCCACATAGGTCACAACGTACTGATAAGGGCTATCCGCCTTTTTGTGCCTTCGCCGCCACCAGAGCACGCACAGGCGATACCACACGCGTTATAGAATACTTCTCACCACTCCTCCACCGGGATGTCCCCCGTCATTTCCGCCACTTCTTCCAAGTGCAGCCAAATTTCGACCGCCTCACTCTCCGCCTCCGCCGGATGCTCCCTCACCCTCTCCGGCGACCACCCAAGGCGCCTGCACGTCTCAGTGACGTCCTCTGCGATGATCGCTGGCGTCCAGGACTCACCGGGATAACGGGTGCGATAGTATTCACTCGGTGACATAACCATGCCTTCTGAACGCTTCCTCGGCGCTCTCCACCCAGCTCCCGGGCAGGTCGTTGCAGTTCCGGATTTCTCCCGTCTCCGTAGCTGGAAGAAGAATCACGCTGTCATCCCCACCTAACCCGATTGCAGCGGGAGCGCAGGCGACCACGTAATCGATCGGCGCCATGTCCGGGCGGTAGTTACTCGGCGGGTAGGGAATGTCCAGCGAGTAGAGGGACGCACTCGAGTGGAAGTCCGGAAGCGCGCGTAATTTCTTGGCGATCATAACATGCTCCTCATGTGCTCTATTGCCGCCTTTCGGGCGCTCAGTAGTAGCTCTGTACCCTTGCTCGTCAGCAGCAACTCTGAGGGCCTCCGGTACTGAACGAGTCCCCACTCGAGAAGGCGATTTGCTGCGCAATGGGTGATACCCTCCCCGCCCACCCATACACCCCCCTCCTGCCGAATGTGGAGAAGTATCCGGTAGTCCCCCTCGCTGAATCTACGCATAAGGATCTCTCCACCGCACGGCCCACAGTATCAGCCACTTCTCTCTTTCCGAAGCCCCTCGCACTCTACCCTCTTCAATCCGAAGCTCTTCCGCTCGCCAACACACCCCCTCCCTCTCCACGACCCACGTACTCGGAACATCCGTGAGCGCACTCGCCAGCTCCTCCCCGCTCAAACGCACTGGACGTTCCCTGTTCGGGTCCAGACGCGCGATTAGCTCAGGGAGTATCGTGTGGCGCATCGAAGCGTCGTAGACGGGCTCCCCGGGTTGGTAGGAGGCTAACCCGTCGCGCTGGCAGTTTCCCAGGTAGTATACGGCGCGCTCCCGCAACTCCGCGTCAGTCAAAGCAGAGAAGTAAAGTTGCTCTTGGTGGAAATGACGGAGGCGGCAGCGGGCCTCTGGGGACAGTAGCTTCCTGAAGTCAAACATCTTGCATGCCTCCTGGCGTGCTTCGGCAGGCAGCACGCCTTGGATTTGAAGGTTCACTCGTCCCTATCCTCCGACAAGAGCCGTTCCATGTTCTCGATCGCCGTCTGAAGCAGTGCGATCGCCTCCCTTGCCTTCCGGATCTCCGTCCGCACTTCTGTTTCCGAGTGGAAGGGTTCGTACCCCACCATGAAGCGAAAAGGCTTCCCGTCCCGAACTACCCAAACGCCGGCCTGCTGTACCCTCATGACATCCACGCCTGGAGGCGCTCATGCGACTCGTTAAGGTCCAGCCGACGCAGGTACTGCGTCACCGGACGGTCCGTTTCCGCTAGGCGACGAATGTCTCGGAGAACTTCGAGTACCCAGAAGGCTACCGAGACACCCTGTGAGAGTTCGTCGCTGCGAACCAGGCTTACGTTGTTTTCCATTGCTTTTTCCCTCCAAAGAGTTAAACTGTACTCAATCTTAAAATATGATTCGAAATTTGTCAACAGATAATTATTGACAAAAGGCAGGAAAGGGTACACAATCTTAAAAAATAGGTACTAGATGGGGCACACATGATCGAACTTCGCATGACAACGACCGACGGCACCAACAAGGTCCGCAAGTATCCAACACTTCCGAAGGCTCGCGCATTCGTGCGTCGGCAGCTCGGATGCTTCGACATCGGGACCGGCTATTTGATCGGGGAATACGGCGACTGCAAGATCACCGTGAAGTCCGGTTGCACCTTTGCCGACCCGGCACGGGACAGGGTCCCACCCAGTACAATCGCCGACCGCTTCCGCGTATACGTCTGTACCCCCCGACGCGGTGGGAGGGATGAGATCCTTGGGAAGCACAGCGAGCTGAGAGGAACGGTTGCTACCTGGAAGGAAGCGATCTCCCTTCACGATCGCCTTCAAGCTCGCGCAAACGACGAAGAAAGCGTCGAGATCCGGCAAGTAGCGAAATACCCAGCGAGTTACGGTAACCTGACTGGGTCGTGGGGTTTCGAAACAGAGTGCTTCGCAGACCCAGACGCAACGATGTCCTCAGTCGAACTTACAGATAGCGAAATTCCGTTCTAAGATGCGTGCATGCCACCTGACAGCGCTGACAAAACTACTTTCTATTGGGAGCACTTGTGCACAAGTACCACCATGACCTTCTTTCCGAGAGGACAGCTCCAAGCATAGTCCGTGACTGCCCCCTCGTCAACCTATGGCCCTTCGTAGGCTTTTTAGCCTTTGGGTTGAACATCCTCCTCTACTGGTATCAAATGAAATGACCACTCAAGCAAAAATTGACCGATCCGTTGCGCGCTTAACCAACATCGCGGACACCCTCTCCGCCCTCAAGCTAGCTGCTTGCTCCCTTGGCCTGACGACGCTGGGGAGCACCCTCCTGCACCAAGCAGTCGAGATCCGCGCCGTCATCTCAATTCTCACTTCGGTGCCTCATGACTGACTGGACCCCCCACCTCGGCGGCCTCACCCCCCGTCCGCAGCAGATCGAGATCCTGGACCAGCTAGCCGCCTCCGACGCGGAGGTGCTGCTACTTCAAGCCCCCCCAGGTGCCGGGAAGAGCTTGATCGAGATCGCATTAGCGCGCTCTTGGCCCGACACATCTTACATCGCCACCCCCCAGCGCGCGCTGCAAGACCAGCTCGCTTCATACGGGGACGTAAAGATCATGAAGGGCGTCTCGAACTACGCCTGCCCCGTCGCACGAGACGACCCGGACGAGCACAAGAGGCACCCCGGATGCCCGTACTACCGCGCCGTAGACGAGGCTCTGGCTTCCCCCCTCGTGGTGCACAACCACGCCTCCATCGTGCACCAGAGACGCGCGTTCTCCCCCCGCCACGGGCTGTTCTTGGATGAGGGTCACCGGGCGATCGAGGCCGTGGGGGGCATGATCGAGATCTCCCTCTCTCAGGAGGACATCTGGCAGCTCGACGTGCAGCGCGACACGGCACTGAATGACCTGCTACTCGCGGCGGAACGCGGCGCGCAGGACCTCTACGGAAACGCGAAGCGCGTCGTCCGAAAGATCCGCACTCTCCCCTGGGTGTATGGATGCGGTGAGGAGTTTGAGGACGACGCGCCTGCACGCCCGCCGCTGGACCTGGGGTTCGTCGAGTCCTGGAGTAGGGACGGCCTCTTGCTCACGCCGACAAAGCTCTCTCCGGTAGGGAGCCTGATAACAGACAGGGGAGACCGCGTCGTGATCGTGTCGGCCACCATCCTGGAGCCCACGATGCTACTGGCGGAGCTCGGCCTCTCGAAGCGATCGTGGGAGATGATCGACGCGGACCACACCTTCCCCAAAGAGAACCGCCCCATCGTAGGACGCTGGTGCGGGAAGATGAGTCGGAAGTACCAGGATCAAGCGTTCCCGCGCGTCATGAAGGCGCTCCGCGACGACATGGGCCATCACGCGGGGGAGGCGGGCATCATTCATACCGTGAGCCACGCGCTGAGCGAGAAGGTATGCCAGGGACTGGCATCAGACCGCGTCATCCGCCTCCCCATCGGCTCGGACCGGGACGCAGTGATCGAGCACTTCCTGAGCGGGAGACTGGGCGCGGATAAGGTCCTGGTGGGTCCCGGACTGCACGAGGGGATCGACGGGCTCATCACCACCTGGCAGGCGATCGTAAAGGCCCCCGTGCCCTACATCGGGGACGTGCGGGTGAAGGCGATCCTGGAACGGAACGAGGCGATGGGCAGGAAATGGCTGAACTGGAAGACTGCGCAGACCTTCGTGCAGATGTGTGGGAGGGTCTGCAGGAGTAAGGAGGATAAAGGGGTGACGTACGTGTATGATTCGTCGTGCATGGAGATCTTGAATGGGCCGATGTGCCCGAGGTATCTGAGGGAGGCGATGCAGTAGGCGCAGCCAACAGTTACAAAAGCAATCGCTGATACTGCTCACGACTAGTAGGCTTTCAAGGAGTAAACATGCTTGATTTTCTCGTAAACTATAACATCCTCCCCCCGGTGCACCCGGCCACCAAAGCCGTCATCGCCAGCTACACGATCCCCTCGTGCCGCTACTCCGGCCAGTCCATCGCTCGCGGCGAGACCGTCGTATGCGCATGCGGAGCGCAGTTACCCGTAGACCGCGGCCTTGGGATACCGCCGCACGAATCGCAGGCGATGATAGAGTATCTTCGATTACTCTATCAACTGCACCTCGCCATAGCGGCGGGCAAGGGTGACGAACCGGAGGCGGATGCGATCCGGGAGAAGATGGAAGCGCCTGAGCGAAAGATGTCGGAGACGGAACGATCCTTCGCCGATATGATCTCGGCGACGTTATACATCATGCTGGACACTGCTGAATGAAGCACACTAACTCCAGGGTATGAATATGAACAGCGTAGACTTCAACCGAGCATGGAGCGAAATTGCTGCCCAGAGCTATACTTGCGCATTCGATGAGAAGGGCGTGAAGTCAGGGGTCTGTCGGTGTCCGAATTGCGGGCGCAATCTCCTGTGGCGAAGGAGGATACTAGGATCGACAGAGCGTATCACAGCTCTCTGCTTTACCACTGGTTGCACAAAGCTACGAATAGATACTACCCTCACTAAGTGAGTGCACATTTCCTCTCAAGTTCCCCTCACAGAGTACCGATAGGTAGGTATGCCCAATCACGGGCCACTACAGAAAGGTACTCAAGATGCTAAGCACACTCGCTCTCATGTTCGCACTCATTTCCCCCGTTCACGAGGACCCCCGCCTCACTTCAGGCCAAGACGTCGCGCTCCCCTCCGACGGAGTTCTCTCCGTTCCCACCGACTGGGGCTCTGTCGCGGTACCCTACCTCTCGAGCCGCTCCTGCGAAGGGCGCCACGCGGTCGTATGCGTGCACGGGATGGCTCATGATTCAGATGCTTGCTTACCGTTGGGCGAGCAACTGCTCGAGCTCTACCCTGACGTGTGCAGGTTTTACGCACCGGACGCTCGCGGCCACGGAAGAACCGGATGGGCAGGCGAGCTCGGCGAGACGGGCCTGGAAGACTACCGCGTCGATCTGGACGCAGTCTTGCTGGCGGTCAAGACCCACGCTCAGATAGAGACACCCCAGATCACCATTGTCGCGCACTCCATGGGAGGGCTGGTAGTCCTGCTCGAGGCTCAGGCAGTCGAGGGCCTGGCCAACCGAGCAGGGTCCGCCGTCTTCGTCGCACCGTCGGAGCCGAGAGACGTCATCGCGCCCGCACTTTACAAACCCAAGACGTTGCTCGCGCTGGGAAGCATGGTCACCGTCGGGAACGAGGGCATGCTCTGCCAGCAGCCCGACCTGAGCGAGTACCAGGAGATCTTCTTCACCGATCGCTGGACGGGCGCGGTGTACCCGGCCGACGACGAGATCCTGTCGGCGATCGATAACGTTGAGCCCTGGCGCGCCTCGCTCGAGATGTTCCTGCGCCCGCCGGTGGGGTCGGATGTTCTCGAGGGGGTGACAGTTAAGGTGGTGGGGTTCGGCGGCGACCAGTACATGCAGGAGCCGTCGGTGCGATCATGGGCGGAGTATTTCGGGGTGAGTTACGTGATCCTGCCAGGACCCCATGATGGGATCCTGACGGGGCCGCTGGGGAATGACGTTAGCCTGGCGGCTGTGGTGGCGGGGGTTATGCGGCCATGAAGCAGTCACACCTTCTCTTTTTTGTGACGACGCGTGACTGCCTGAACATAGCCGCACGAGAGGCATACCCTGTACAAAATTCCCGGCAGGCCAGACGGATCTTCAGCAGGTAGCTCAAGTTAACGTATCCAACCATTCCACGCCCGCGGCATACTCCTCATCGTATCGCGGAGGCACGTATTCATGTGGTCCCGTCGCGCGATGAATGAGCAACCGCGCTCCCGCCAACCCCCCACATCGGCAGATCTTTGAGGCAGGCTTTCCGTCGACGCCAGTCAAAGATGCGCCTTGCGTGTCCTCAACGGTCACGGCACCGTGATTCGAGCCGGCAGGTTCAACCGTCACTTGGTACCGACTATCATCGGTTTGATAGCGGCCATCTGATAGCTTTTGTAGTGCCATTGGTTTTGCCCTTCGAGGGGTACTGTCTAAGGGATACCCCCTCAGTCCAACGTAACCATCGCCCCCGCCGGCACGTTCAGGACCCACCAGAGAATCCAGGCAAGAACCGCACCGGTCAGCATAGAACCGTAGAACAGGTACGGACGACGCATCGCAGTCCGGAGAGAGTAACGCGAGGACTTCGGCTCCGGCGCAGGCTCAGCCCACAGCACCTCCAACGGTTCCAGCGTCTCCAACGGTTCCAATTTCGCCAGATTGACCATCGTGACACGCGGGCATCCTTTCGCACGCTGGGAACGCGTGTATACCTCTCGCAGAGCACGTATCTCTTGTCCCGTAAGCTTCGACGTCGGCATAGCTGTCTCCTTTAAATTAGATGTCTACACCCATCTCTTCCGCTATGGCAACGGCCTCCACGAGCCAGGCCGCAAAACGCTCCGCATCTCCGATCGTCTCCCAATCCTTCTGAATGTCAAGCTCGAACATGATTACTCCTCAGTTGCAGTTTCCCGTACTGTAACTGAGAAAGAGATATTTGTCAAGGGTATTTTTTAAGGTTCAGTACCTACCATCCTCTTGAACAGGGACGCAAGCTTGCGCGAACTCTGCTCATCGGGACAGGTTTGTCCCTGGGCGGGTAGAGCGGCATGCGACATCTCGAGAACTTCCAGAATATACTTCAACTGCGCCGCGAGGATGACGCCACCCGTCTCGATCACCCAGTCGCAAAAAAGCCCCACCTGCAACCTCTCGAGTCGCTCATCCTCCCCCGGCTTCAAAATGACGTACTGCCTCGAATCCAGCACATCAGCCCGACACGTGTGAGTACCGAGCGGGGTGTTCAGGGTGTAATCGTCGACGGTCTTCCATTTCAAGTCGTCAACCGGAACGATGTACTCGGAAACATGTCGTCGTACATCCTGCCTGTCCATAAGTAACTCTCCTGCCCGCCCGTTCGTGAGGTATGTAATACTTACTCCCCCCTGAAATACTCCATCAGCTCCACCTCCCCCTCCCTCTCCCCCTCATGCGCCTTCAGCACTCTCCCTTCGATCGTCCCCTCCACCAGCAGGTCCACCGTCACCACCGGCCTCGTCTGCCCCGACCTGTGATGACGCGCCAGTGACTGCGTGCGCTGTATCGACCCGGGGCACTGCTCGACGTACATCGACAGCGCCACGTGCTGGAGGTTCAGCCCCGCTCCACCAACGTTGGGGTGCAGGACGCACGTGCGGATTCTCCCCTCCTTCCAATCCGCAAGAATCCGTTCCCTCCCCGCCGAAGACGTAGCCCCGTGCAGGATACCCACCCCCGCGCGCCACGCGTCGCGGATCACCTGGCGGTACTCTGGGGAAGAGGCGTCTACAGAGGTGCCTAACTCCCCCTCCTCCCTCTCCTCAGTGTTTGTGGTGCCCACCGCCGGCACCCCCGCCACCTGCCGCATCGCCTCCTCCGGACTCCTTCCAGCCGCCACCAGCGCCGCAGACAGCAGCGTCCGCGTCCGCGTGCACCACAAGGACTTCGGCTCGTCTCCGAACTCCTCTAAACAGTCGCGCAGCAATTCCATCTTACCCAAGTGCACCACGCGACCTTCGACCCACCCAGACGCGATCTCGAGGCACCGCGCCATGGCGACCGCGACGCCCGGGGTCTTGAGGACGGTGTCTGCGAGCACGACCCGCAGCTCCTTCTCCATCTGGTCGTAGATGCGCTTCGGCTCCCCCCGCAGGCTGGTGTACCTCCGATAGAAGATCTGCGGGGGGAGGTCTGGAAGCGCCTCCGCCTTCGAGACGTACGCCGTGTACGCGGCCTGCGGCTCGAGAAGCTCCCTCTTGACGCGCTCTTCGTCCACCCACCTGACGATCGGTCCACCGGGGACGACGCGCCCCGATGTGTCCTCACACTCGCAGTACCGGATCTTGAAGCCTCGGTAGTCCCTGACTCCATAGTGGTCTAGGATCCACGGCGCGACCAACTGCGTGTGCCCCCACGCACGGGCGTGCTTGTCCCGCCCGATCGGCGTTCCCGTCAGTGCCGCCACCACGTCACACCGTCCCGCCAGAGCGCGGAGCACACGACCTCGCGTCGACTCAGGACGGGTGACGAGGTGGCACTCGTCGACCACGAGTGCCAGGCCCCGCAAGCGGTTGATGGTGGCCCAATCGACGCGGGAGTGGGCCTCCCCTCGGATCTCGAGCTTCGAGCGAAGCAAGTCAGAGGTAGTCGCGAAGATGTGCCTCCCGGCAGGGGTAGTACCCCCAAGCAGCTTTAGTAGCTCTTTGACCCCCTTTTTTCCTGACCGACAGTCTACCCAGTTATGATCCGGCCAGGTATCGCGAAACATCTCGCACCAGTCCGGGATCACCGTGTCCGGAGCGGCAAGGATGACGGGATGCTCGCCCTGGTCGAGAAGGTAGAGACCGGTCTCGAAGGTCTTGCCCGTGCCGGGGTCGGAGAGATTGGAGACGCGCTTCCAGCGGCGGAGTTGATCGAGGATGCGGGTCTGGTAAGGGCGGGGGGTGAGCAAAAGGTACTCCAGTGTGCAAACAGTGAAACTCGATCATTAAACAGTGAAACTCGAAAACTCGATCATTAAGGAGGCTCAGTGCCGGGCTCCCTTCTGTAAGAAGTACGCGAAATCTTAAAAATTATCAACAAAAAAGTTGACAAATTTTCCTTTTTAGCACACAATCTTAAAAAGTAGCCTAAACTCTCTTTGGAGCGCACCATGCTTTACATCGAAGACCTCGCCTCTGACGCCTTCACTACCGCGGCAACTGGCCGCATCGTTGACAACGGTATCGGTCCTTTCGAGTTCTGGGGAGCAAAGGGAATGGACCACCGCCTCGAATTCGAGGCGGACGCCGGCGCCGCAGACGTCACCGTGCCCCTCGCGGAGTGTGGCGGGACCCCGTCGCCTGAAGATGTTTGCGGGTATTACGAGCTGGACGGGTACGACGTCAAAGTGGACACGACAATACGCGTTGAGGGGGACAAGGTGACTTATCACATGGAGTGGGAATGCTAAGCGTGCTAGGCATAACTACCCTTCACGGGCGATACTTGAGCGCAACCGAAGTTCGCCAGCGGTGCATGCGGGAGCTGCGATGCTACGCTTACGTGAAAGGTCTCGACACCCTCGCGAAACGCCGGGGAGTTCTAACTCGCGCACTGACTTCCCAGTGGGCGCGGAGCAATGCGGGTTCCGTTATCAGCTACTTCGCGCGCGAATTGGCGCTGAGAGCTGTTGTTGGCGCCTTTGACAAACCTTGAAGGGTAACACAGTGAGCACTTTGAATCGGCTGCAAGAATTACTCCCGGAAGAAGCTATCCGCGATGCCTTCATGAAACGGCCTGACATCGCGCCGTTGCCCGCGGAAGAGAGAGAGGCACGCTGGCTTGCGCACCGCGAGCATGCGAAAAAGTTCCTTGAGATCCTCTTACCCCTACCGTGGGTGAAGGGTCCCTAACTCTGGAGAAGATACTATGTTTCTGGAAGACGGAATCGAAGTCACCATCATCACCTCTTTTCATGGCGGACACGTCGTTCGCTCCCTCTTTGAAGAAGGGGGTTCCTCCGATCCCTTCTGCGTCGACCGCGTCTTCGCCTCCCCTCCTGCCGTTCGGCAGCACGCCAGCATCACGAAGCTCGAGGAGCGCATCACCGAGCTGGCTGCGCAGAAGAAGGCCCTCCACGCAGAAGTGGCCGCTCTGGAGAAGGAGCGCGACGCCAAGCTCGCCAAGTTCCGCCCGCTGCGGCAGACGCGCGTGCTCGAGATGTACCTCGACAACGCGATCACGCACCTCGTCACAGAGGACTACGGGCAATTCCGCATCATGACGAGAAAAGACTTCCAGTGCTCGGACGACAAGCGCGCCCTGAAGCTCCTCACTCTCTACGGCACGACGGAAGGTAACTTGGAGTGGCGCCTCAACCACTACCGGGACGGAAGCGGTCATAACACGACCGTTGCCCCCTGCGCCAGTGAAGCGGAAGCCGTAGAGACACTCAAAGGCATGATCGCCGCGCACTTCTGCGAGCGACCCTCCGAAGAGATCTTGACCGCCGCGGAAAAGTTCGGCGTACCCGTGCCGGAAGAGTACAAAGCTGCCCTCGTCGCCGGAAGGCTGGCTGCGCGGGAAGATGAGCTGAGGAAACTGCGCGCGAGGATAGAAGTGCTGGAGGGGGACCCGACTGCTCGCGCGGCGCTGGTACCGTGCGCAGTACCTGTAGCGTGTGCTGGCTGAGCACCCCTGAAAGGAGAAGCAATGGACACCACTACGAAACTATGCTTCCTTCAACTGGAACAGTACCTTAACGGTGAAATCACCTACTTCGCCTATGAGCATGTGGATACTTTTCGGATCCTTGTTTTGAGCGAGGACGACCTCTCCGCGCTCACCTTGACTGTGGCGAATGGGCGCATGGAGTGGAATCTCAACCGGTACCGAGACGGAAGCGAAGGTAACACCACTGTCGTTCCCTGCACATCCGAAGAAGATGCTCTTGCGAAAGTCCGAAGGATGATCTCTGAACGTTTCTCGAAGGTACCCAGCGAAGCAATTTTGACCGCCGCGGAAAAATTCGGCGTGCCTGTGCCGGAAGAGTACCAAACTGTTCTGTCGAAGCGGAGAGCAGCAACACGAGAAGCGGAGAAGAAGGAGCTGACCGCGAGACTTCGAGTCCTGGAAATGGAAGAAACCCGCTTCTTCACACCGATGCCTCCGGCTGAGAAGTAACGGCAGTCGGTCGGTCAAAATTCGTAGTGACAAACCTTAAAAATCCTGATAGTGTTTTATCAGGAGGCATTTTTTAAATGCGAATCGCAAGAAAACCTCTGCTCGAGTCCCTCGAGCAGCACGTCATCCCCCTCTTGGCCGACCCGGTGCAGGCTATCCAGACTTCTTTGTCTCACCTGCCGGAGGGGTCCAGCGACCCGTCCCTGCACGTGCTGATCGCACTGCACGGGGCGAACACGCTGGACCGCGCCGCGGCATTGACCTTGAACCTGCTCGAGGATGCTCACTATCTGGGGGACCCCCTCCCCGTCTTAAGAAGCGTCCTCACCGACTCCTTCAAGACGTCAAAGGGCGTGGAGTACAACAGGCTCTCCCGCGCGCTGGCCGGACGCCTCGACGTCCGAGACGGCAAGAGTACCTGCCGCTACTCGAAGGCCGTGACCGTCATCCCGGGGAGCGACCTCGCCGCCTTGCGGGGTAGCGAGCCCGTGAAGGAGTTCGCGGCGCGGGTGAAGGTCCACCCTGCGTCGATACGGCGGTGGGAATCCGGAGTCCTGCCACTGAGCGTGCAGCGCTTCGTGCTGTTGCAGCAGAGGGCGGGGCAATGACGGCGCCGCTGCTCCAAGACATCCAGCAGCGGATGGAAGCGGCTCCCCGGGGGGTGTGGGACCCCACGCCGGAGGAGATCGCGTGCGTGAACACGGAGCCGCGCGGGCGCTTCGTCGTCTACCTTGCCCTGGGTCCGGGAAGATCTCTCGCGAAGTTAGAGCGCCTGCTGAAGAAGAGTTATCCGGAGATGTCCGTCAACTTGCGTCAGCTCGAGCTCGACTCCGCCCGGCACAAGTGGGCAGCACGCGTCAAGGCATGGGATATCGAGTCGTCCAAGGGAGTCCTCCCCGTACTCTGGGACAGGGAGCGCGCCAAGATTACTCGCATCACGCGGGCAGACGTCCAGGGTGCCGCGCGCATCCAGGCTCTCGTCATGCGCGACGTGAAGCGCTTAGAAGACTGGGAAGAGGTAGACGAGCGCCCTAGTCTGGTATTCCCTTCCCAATCCATGGCTCTCGTGTACCGAAACGCGCAACAAATCATGCGCACCGCGCTGGGCCTGGACGCCAGGGAACAGCTCGCACTAGGAAATATGGTCCCAGTGAAGCAGCGTGACTCCGCCGTAAGATTCCTCGAGATGGCTCTCTCAGAGCTACCCGACGACAAGAGCGCGCAGCTCCGGCTAGCGTGGGCGCGCGAGGTCGAAGAGCTGGAGGGAGAGTGATTGTCACCCTCCCGCGCCCGAGGGCACCCGTTGACCGCCGCCCCGCCCCCTTATCCTCCCTTCTGTCTCCCGTAATGAGTCGAGTAGAGAGGGAGGCCGCTAAAGACGTGTGGGCGCCGTACCGCTGGGACCCGCACCGGTACATTGCGGAGCGTCTCGGAATCGGGATGTGGCGTGGCGCAAAGAACTGCACGTGCTGCGAGAGACCGGGGCACGCCCACCCGGGGCAAGCAGAGGTAGTAGACGCGTATTTAGACGCTATGCGAGCGCAAGACGAGCGGGATCGGTACGAAAGCGGCGAGATAACGGCGGAGAATTTACGAAAGTATGACCCCACTCGCGTCATACGGAATGAGTTCAGGGTGCCAGGTGGGCACAGCACCGGCAAAACAAACTGTGTGGCTGCTATCGCCTCTCACTTCTTCGACTGCTTCGCCCCCTGCGTGATCTCCCTGGTCGCGCCGGGGAAGACGCAAGTGGTCGATCAGGTCCTGAAGGAGATCAAGATCCTCCGGTCCGGAAAGGGTCTCCCGGGCAAGGTGATGACTGAGAGCATACGCGGCCCTCGCGACGGAGAGAGCGAGAAGCACTACATCAGGGTCGCGGTGACGGGGGACGCGCACGGGACGGGAGGGGAGCGATTGCAGGGTATGCACGCCCCGCGGCAGTTAGTGATCATGGACGAGTCCGAGGGCATCCTCGAGCAGTTCAGGTCCCCGATCCAGTCCTGGCTGTCAGGCGGGCAGGGAGTGATCGTCATGTTAGCGAATCCGAAGCGCCGAACGGGGTGGTACCACCGGTGCAAGGCAGAGCCCCAGGTGGCGAATCTGGAATTGAGCTGCCTGTGGCACCCGAACGTCCTGAGCGGGCGCGAGGTGATCAAGGGCGCGGTCCGGCGGGACTACGTGATGGGCAAGCTAAAGGGGTGCCGGAGGGTGGACAGGCACGATCCGGACCGGGACACCTTCGAGTTGCCGTGGTTGCCGGGGGCAATCTGGGAGCCGGACGAGGAGTTCTCGTTCCGGGTGCTGGGAAGGGCGCCGGCGCAAACGTCGAGCCGGTGCTTCTGTCCGCCGGCGAGGTTCGAGGCAGCAAAAAGGGGTGGGATGGCTTTTCAGATACCGAGGGGAGCGTGATGGAACCGTGGATCAAGTTCGTCGGCGTGAGGGGCGATGTGGCAGAGTACCGAACTCTGGGAACCTTCTACACATTTTCGTTCCCAGCAAGGAGGGCATACCCCAGCAACACATTTCGCTGCAACGAAGATGCCGTACGCACCAGGATCGCGAATGGGACGCGGGAGGGACGCGACGTCTCCGAAGACGAAATGGCTTTGAAAGCGCTCTTAGCGCACAGAGAGGAGGCCTCGTGAAAGACTACACATTCTTGTATACAGACGGCACGTTGGCCATGTTCGAGTGGGCGCGTCCATACCCGGTATCCCACGACTGCGCCCCGCACTGCTTCGATCTCGACGAGTCGGCCTTGCGCGCACGGATTCAGGACACCCGCCGCGACACCACTGAAGAACGCCAGGCCTTGGGTGCTCTCCTGGCCTGCAGGGGGACAGCATGACCGCTATCACTCTCGCGGCACTCGCGTTCCTTTCTGTGCGCCTACTCTACGCGCTGTGGTACCTGTCCAGCTTCGGCGCGCGTGCTCGGAAGCGTGACCAGGATGCTGGGTGGGAGCTTAACCCCACGTTGGCGCTCCTCTACCCTTCCATGGCTCTCTGCGTTTGCTTAATCCTACTCTGGGGACACCCATGACACGCCAGCAACAGCGCGCTCAGTTCAGGCAGACCTACCGCGACCGCAGGCTCAGCATGCCGCGAAAGTACAGGCACCCGCCTACCTACTCCCAGCTCGCGGCGTCGTGCCTGAAATGGGGGTTCAACGACGAAGACCTGTTCGAAGCACAGCAGGCACACGTGCACATGTACGACCGCCCGATGGTGCGGGAGTACCTCGCGGATCTGCACACTCCGGAGAAGTGGGAGCACGGGGCTACCCACGCCGTCGTGCAGGTGGAGCACGGCACGATATCTGTCAGGTGGCCGGACGGGCGCCGTCGAGAGTGGTTCGCGGCTGCCGGCAGGTTCAACTGGGTGCAGACTACCTTGTGTCGGGCATTCAAACTGGGAGCGAAATAACTGTGGACGACGTACTACGCAGATCTGACATCCTGTGCCTTCTCTCCGACAAAGAGAGCGCCGCCCGCTCCGCCCTGGACGCGATCTATGCCAAGATGGGGCTGGCGGTGCACACCCAGCCTTTAGGGACTAATCTCGATGCAGTTCTTGCGCCTCTGCACTCCCGGGCGGATCGTTTGAGCGGGCAGGTGTTCCTACTGGCGGAGTTGATCGTGGGGGTGGGGAGGATGTCCTCTGCTCAAACGCGGCGAGACACAGCTCAAGATCTCCTCACCGCGCTCAAGAACCACCCTCGTATGGGGGTAAGCACCCTTCGGGTGGATAACGCTGTTCTGGAAGCACTCCACTCCATCGCTGCGCTGGTAGTATCTCCCCCCGCCATACCCCCCTCATGCCGCATCGCTCTAGTAGAGCTACTCTTCGCCCACTACGGCGTCCCTCGTGACGCGGGGATCGCAGACGATGCCTTGCGTGCCGTATACGGAGGCACAGTATGAACGTACGTGACCGCCACGCTCACCTGACCGTCATAGAGCTGGACGGCTACCGCGTCCGCGCCCGGTGCGACTGCGGGAAGCGCGTCACCTTCAACCGCGACGTCTGGGGGGAGAGGGTGAGCTGCGGGTGCGAGCTGCGGCGGAAAGACTTCACCGGAAGGGCGCACGAGCGGCTAACTGTGGTGGGGGACGGGAGAGGGAATCCAGTAACAGCACGGTGCGACTGCGGTGAAAAAGTGAAGATCGCGCGGAGGCACTGGGGGCACACGCGATCATGCGGATGTCTGAGAAGGGAGACGTGCGCGGAGACGGGGAAACGTCGTCGTAAGCACCCAACTTCTTGAGGTAAAGAAATGATTGGTACAACCGATACTTTTGTTACAAAATTATTCCCACCAGATGACGCCCTACTGCGGCGATCTGCCGTACTCGGCATACTCAAGGAACACATCGAAAGGACGGAACAAGAGTTAGAGAAAGCGTTCTCCAGAATAGGACGTGCTGCGTATAAGACTTTCACGACAGGTGTTACTGAGAGTAAGGATTTATACGTGAGTGCGGAGCGCCTGGAAACGCGCTGTAACACTCTCAAAGAATTGGACACGCACTTACGGCAGATAACGCCTTGCATGTGCGGTAGCAAGCAGGAGCCATAATGGATCTCACGAAGTGGATATTAGACGCGTGCAAAGAAGACTTGCCGGACCTCTCTGAAGTTCGTGATAGGTACGATGCGCCTTGCATCGCTGGTTTCGCTCCCAGAGTTTTGTCTCTTCGCGTTTACTGTGCAGCGCAAATGTTGGATGCGCCATCAGTAGACTTGATAGGAGAAGGGATCCTCAACGGCAACACCCTTCTCATCCACTTTACTACTGCGCAAAGGGTGCCCGGTGGCGAACCGCAGCGCTTGCGCATCCCCGTGAAGGTAGACACACACTTTAAGGAAGACCACACGTGCGTGGTAACAAAGCTCACGTGCCGGAACGGGAACATCATGCGCTACGCCGTCATAACCGGAGAAGGCTGCGAACTCTTCGCGGACGGCGACATCAATAATGGTAGGTCACGCCCGCGCACATCCCGCGCTCAAAAGATCTTCGAGACACTCCAGGCCTCCCAACTCGCCCCCGCGATGGCCACCGAAACCTGGGAGACCTCCCCCTCGCGTGGGGACATCACCGACATCGCATCACGAGACCTGTTCGACACCTCGCGCAACCCTGCAGTGGGCATAGGCGCACTCCTGCTCACTACGATGCTAGTCGAGAGATACGGTCTGGCTCCCGCGCCTGCCTCTGTGATCGCGTCTGGAGTAATAGCGCTGGCGTATCAATGAGACGCTGCCCAAAGTGTGGATCACACCCAAAATGCATCATAGAGGCCTACACTTCGACGCTCGTGTTTCGCGTGTCACAGGACGGCTCACTATCCAACCCGAATGAGCAAGTATGCAGCTAGACCCCCTCTGGCCCGGCGACGTCACCTTCGCCTCCCTCGGCCTGGACGCCCAGCGCGACGGCGAAGACCTCTCCACCCTCTACGTCCGCTTGGGCGACGTCGTCTACCCCGCATGGCGCCGCCGCTTCCCGATGGACGTAGGGGGCAACGTCGAGTGCGCCACCAACGTGGCTGATACCTGCCGGGAACTTGCCGCGCTAGGAGTCACACGCATCCACGTTCGCGTGGATACCTCCGGCGGGTACGGGGGCGGTCCCGCCGATATACTCCGTCGCACACCCGAGCTACTCTCTCTCTTCTCGGAGTTCAGGGTATTCGACATCGTCTACAACAAGACCCCCCGCGACCCCACCGCCTACTACGACACCATCACCGAATTATACGCGGTCGCGGCCGAGTGCCTCAAAACTGTGCGCATCCTGGACCCGCCCCCGGAGCTGGAAGAGGACATCACGGACCGGAGATGGGTCGACGCGCAACGAGGGGGCAGCTTCGTCCGAAAGCTCGAGCAGAAGTCCGACTACAAGAAGCGCTACGGGCGGTCCCCAGACGACGGGGACGGGCTCGTCATGGCCATCGTGCCTCCGGAAGCGCTAGGGTACCACGCGGAGGTAGAGTATCCCGTCCGCATGGGGCACTTCGACCTGTCTGAGGGGTTAGAATGGCTGGACACCGGTAAGACGACGGTGCTCGCGGGCAATAATCGCTCACCAGTATGTTGCGGCGCCGACCAGTGGCTCGGCGCCGACGGGCACGTGCGCATCCTAGCCGTGGTTCGTCGCGGCGAACCCGACGGCCGAGACGCCGACGTCGCGGTGGCGTACCTCTGGCAGGACCCGTGGAAGGAGCTGCTGGCGCTCCTGCTCGGAACAGGGGCTAGCTGGTGCGTCGTGCACGCCGACGGGGAGGCCTGGCAGCCCGCCCTTGACTTCGCGGACCACGTGCGGGTGGTCAAGCCGCCTCGCGGGTCACGGTGGTTCAGGAGGACCTACCTTGCCCGCTGGAGGGGCAACGACGCGCGCCCCAAGTGGAGGGACAAGCCGGTCAAGGAGCTCGCTCTGAAGGGGGATGAGACTGGGTACAAGTACGTCGTTGACGCTCACCGGGCGCAATTGCTCCGGTGGTCCCTCGAGCGACGCAGGGACGGGATGACATTGACGCCACCGACGGGGGATCTGTGGGCCGTCGTGCCGCACTGCGGGGGGAGACCGGAGCCCGCATTGGTACCCGCTCAGCGGGGGACGGGAGAGCCTGCGGAGTGCTGCCTGGGAGCGATCTACCAGACGCACGTACTGCGGACAGGGTTCCGGAGGGGAGACGGGGGACTGGAAGTCTGGGAGCCGTTCGGGGGAGGATTCGCGGTGGCGGGGGCGCTGGCGGACGTGGGGTTGGAAAGGATGAGGGTGCTGACGACGTGAGCTACCCTATACCTGGGGGAGGAAACAAGCTAACGCTCTGGTAAAGCGCTAGCTTGTCTAAGTAAGAACCGCATCTTGCTTGTAGCACGTCTCTCTCCCGTAGTCAACCTCCTTGCGCAAAGCAGTAAGGGGCCTGCCGGGATAAGGTACAAAATCTTAAAAAATATTGTTGACATTTGTACTCTATTCCGGCATAGTATTGGAAACTTACTAATGTGACTAACCCCGAACTTGAGGAGACGACGATGAGAGTCCAGAAGCGTCATTGGAACACTTACGCAGTATCCGGATACACCCATCAGGTCGGCGGCGACCCTCGCGCCACGGGAGGCATCCACCGTCACGAGGTGCGCCATACCGGTGTAGGCTGGCAGAAGCGCATCGTTGACGCCAACGGGTGCTTCGAGTCGCCTGGAGATCCTGAGTTCGTCTCTATTCCTGACGGAGAGATCCTCTTTTCAAGAGCATGCTCTTACTAGGCCCTCGGGCGTCCGGGGCTCCGCGAAGCGACCCCGCTGAAGAGCCGGTGAAACTCCGGCGAAACGCAAACAAAAAAGGAGACTCGGTATGTCATCCATCATTGACCAGCTCGAAGCCCACATCCAGGCACGTAAGTCTTCTGTCATCGCCCTCCGCGAGCACATAGCCACCCTTCTGGCCCCGATCCCGGTTGGGGTAGTCCTTTCCGACGACGCCGGCGAAGTGTGCCGGGTCGTGAAGATCTGCACTGGCGCGAGTCAGTGGAGTAACCGCAGGTGGGAGGTCACGATCTACGGGCGCGGTTACCTGACCGCCAGTGGCCTGTTGCTGGCGAAAAAAATTGATGAGAGCCACCACGACGGGCACAATCTGCACACCCGGTCGAATGAGGCATTCTGCACGGTTCGCCGCGGGGAGGCTGATCGTGAGCTCGACTTCACCGCAGGTGCTGAGACTCGCACCATTGCAACCCGCCTTCCGGTGGCAGTAGCCCGGTATATGGAGCATTGCCAGGCCGAGGCGGCGGCGAATGCTGCAACCCTGGTTGGCTGACTTTCCACACCCGACCCCGGCGGGCACTCCGGCGGGCACTCCGGCGGGCACTCCGGGGAGGGAGCAACGGTGAAAAGAATTTCTGACGATCTTGTCCTGCTCGATGACATAATCGAGTGGGCACAGAACGACGTTTTCTTCGACTCAGACCTGCTGGAGTCAAAGAAAGCGTGGTATCACCTGTTCCGACAGGCATTGCATCGCCTTGCGGGACCAGGGCAGTTGCATCCATCGCTATCACGGTGGACTGCAGCAGGAATGTCAAGGAAAATTAGGGTGCAGTCTCGCGAAATCAAGAGACTCACCAAAGAAATCGAAAGTTTACGCAGATGCTGACACTCCCTGCCTCCTCACGCCCCACCACGACTGCATCGCAGCCATGCCCGACCCGTGCGGATTTCGGATCGGTGTGGAAGCGCACTGACACTTCGACCCCAGTGCTGATCGTATACGGCACCGGGTATTGGTGCCAGCTCACCTATGAGCCTGTGGGAGGCGGTCCCCTACGCCCGGTGATGGACGATGGGCTGTGGGTCGGTAGGGAGGACCGGGGATGACCCACGCCGAGCCACCGCCAGAAAAACAACAACTGCGTGATCGCAGTTTGGTGGGGGTTACCCGGCGTGACCAGAATGGTTGAACCGGATGGTGTCGAAGGGGAGTGATCGTGAGCCACCGAAAACACAGTGACGCCCACCGGTCCGAGATGGCCGCCCGTCGAGCAAGTAGGAACGCGGAAGGACAGCGCCTCATTGAAGCCCACCGAGGCGGCAACGCCTACCTGCGAACGGAGCGACCGTCGGCCAAGTGGTTCTACATGGGCGGAAGTCTGGCAGCAGTATGCACGCGAGTAGACTTGCGTCTGGAGGAGCTTTTCAGACCGCAGGCCACAGAATGCCTCACACTCCCTGACATCTCCGGCAGGGAGGAAATCACCGGAGGGGTACCTCTAGTTGGGACGTCCGCTTCGAGGGGGACCATTGCCACACCAGACTAAGCCAGCTCCGCCTACCCCGGCGCTCCGGAATTCTGCAACGGCTTCGACGAAAATGTATGGGTACCTGGATTTGCACAGGCAGCAACCACATGTATCTACTCTCCGAGCATGGTCCACAACGTAGCTAGGACAGCATAGCTATCCCCCCGCGTAAACCCCCCCATTCGCCTCAATTTCTCAGCCGGAGAGCCCAAATACCCCGCGAATTCAGCTACTTTGCTCGCCGCATGGTCATTCCACCCCTTACACCCGTTTCACCAAAAGTAGGCACAATTACTAGACGAAAATATACTCCTTTTTCTTCTCAATAGCTTCGTATTTATTATGCTTTTACCCCCAATTTACCCTATAAAGGTCAAGTGTTACCGGAACCTACTTTAAAAACTGACAGAATCTCCGGATAGGGTTTTACTAGCGCCAATCCGGATACTTCTATCTTTACCATGAGTTGACAGTTTAGTCTAATTAGCATTGTCAGAAGCATGGTTACTTTCAACTATTTAGCAACGGACCCGGCATAAAAAACCTTTATAATTCAATAACATATCCAAGTCAGCATGGTCTACATAGTCTCTAAATAGTATATAAGAGTGTATAGTGTATTGTAATGGTTGTTTGACTACGTAACATAGTGTTATATATGCGCATCATGTGTGTGCGCATACGTGACATCCGCAACTGACCATGTTAACCATGCGGATGACTGTTTACACAAGGTAACCGGTTGTAAATGCAGAGGTAATGCCAGCATGGTCTGCTAAAAATCGCGAACCAGAGACCATGCGGGACCATGCTCTTACTCAAATTTTTGCGCGTGGCAGGGATGTAGACCATGCGGGCATTGAAGTTGTAAATGGGATTGGGTACGTAAGAGATGCCTAGCCTTCTCGGCCCAAAAAGGCGCGCTGAGCCTGCCGAACTTCGACATCGATCAAGTCCAGGAGTGCAGGCATACCCGCAGCGCACAACACATCGTTCAGGTCAGCGTGTTCAAGAAGACTCGCAGATCGTTCCAGGGTGAGGATCCCGAACTTCGGGCACACGGACTTCAGCAGGATCTCCCAGCGCCACACGTGCGGCGCTGCCCCTACCCCGCGCAAAGCGCTGGCGAGGTATTCGGTCTCCCGGACCCCCAGGCGATACGTGCCGTCAGCGTCCCCTCGGAGGGGGTCCCAGTGCGGGATGAGGAGCACTGCTCGCGTATTCCAGATTTCAGGCGGGAGGACCTCGAGGAGTTTGGGTACGTCTCCGGCGTTCAGTGCGCCGAGTACCATACCCCCCACTTCGCCGCGTCCCGTCGTCGCGATGCGCCCACCGCTCCGAAGCGCTGAGCGGACCGTCAGCGTGTCCGGGGCGCCTTCTGTAACTATGAGGACGTCCGCACGCTCCGCGACGTCCTGCAGGGGCACAGGGGGCGTTCCCAGCAGGAACGGGAAGCCCTCCGCGTCCTCCGTGCTGCCGGGGTTGCCCCCGTTGTAGAAGCGACGCGTCACCTTGTCGACAGGCTCCACGAAGCGAAACTGCAAGTTGTAGATGTGTCCTTCCAGATTACGGACCGGAAACACCGCGGCGGGGCACGCGGCTAGCAGGGAGGCGATGCCCTTCCGCGCCCCCGGTAGTCGGTGCGCTTCCCTGACGTCGTGCGGAGTGATGGACTCGAGCGGGATCTTTCGCTCGTCTCGGAGCCACGAGCCGACTCGGGATCGAGCGCTCACCGCGGGGCAGGCATTCCAGATTTTCTGGATCTCCCCCTGTGAGTACCACGCGGCTTCCGGCGGCGCATGTGCGGGTTCCGGACTCTCCGCGCCTTCCTCTTGCTCCCCCGGCCACCCCGCCGGAGGGGTAGATACCTCCTGCATCAATCCCTGCGACTCGAGCCAGGCGTCTGCTGCCGCGTTACCCCCCAGGGCGATGCGCGCCATCGCTTCCGCCGGCCCGGACGCGCCGCAGCGGTGATGCTTCCACCAGCTCTTGCCGCGCCAGGCGTAGAATTTCATCGCGTCGTCAGTGGCGCCGCAGGACGGGCACTGGTTCTCTCCTAGACCTAGCCTGCTCGCGACGTCTCGTGCGTCTACGTCCAGTGAAGCGCGCTGAGAGGCTCCTGGTGGGCGCGCGCGGGCTAACCTACCCCAGTGTACGCTTGCGGCGGCGTTCTTGTCCTGGGCGGCGCGTGAGCAGGCTTCGTTGATGTCTACGGTGCCTGTGTGGGCGTAGGCAGAGAGAAGCGAGCGCGCCACGTGGTCTAATGCGTCGACAGCGCAGTTTCGGTCAGGGGAGTAAGCGTAGAGTGCGCGGTAGAACTCCTGGACGAAGGGCGTGTCGTCCGCGGCGGCACTGGGCCAGAAGACGGGATAACGCGTCCAGAGTGTCATGGCGCGGTGGACGAGGGTGACGGCGTAGGTGTCTGTCATAGTGTGTCAGTGACGCTCAACTTCGTGGAGCATGGACAACACCCAGCGCTTGGCTCCGCTTCGAGCAGCGGGACCGGTGGTTTTCAAGCGAAAGGGGTATTCGTGCTCAGAGCTACTGCTTTTAGCAGCGTAACCTCGCAGGATGTTCCCTAGATGGCGCGCATCGATGCCTTTTCTCGGAGTAACGACACCAGGGAATGCGTCGTGAAGAGACGCGATTAATTGGGCGTGATCCGTTGTTGGCGCCAAGAGGTCCTTAAGAAGCACGGGTACGGCTTTGCGTCCGCAGGCGATCCACCATTCCTGAAAAAACGTTAGGGCTAGGGAGGGTAGGTCGCTTTCGGGTAGCAACTGCGGATCGATCCTGAACTGTGTGCTGAAGACGCGCAGGGGCATCCCATCTTCGTCAAGTGCGGCGGAGTAGTCGAGGCCAGCGTGGAGGGTGCGGGGCAGGCGTACGCGCATCTGCCCGGCATACCAGACGCAGAGATCACCCTTTTTAAGGCTCTCTTCGTCTCTCTGGAGCGTGAAGTGTGCCTCTACATCCGTGTCTTGCGCGACACGCTTATCCGCAGGAGGCAGTGCGGTTGTTTTTTCTGCATTGGGGATAGTAGCGACGTAAGTGTCTGTTTTCATATCCCATCGGAAGAGCACAGAGTACGTGTGCGTATGCACTTGGTGGCCTTTCTGCACAGCTAGTAGGCTGTATCGTTACTCTCTTCTTTCCGTCTGACGGCTGTGTAACCGTCAGGTAGTGCGTCATCGGGCCTGGCTCCGGGGGCCAGAGATAGTATCCAGCGCTTGGATCCGTTCCTGGCCGCTGGGCCAGAAGAGACTTCTAGCCGAAACGGGTACATACAGTCCGTCCGGCCTGCGTAGCTTCGCAGAATATTCCCCAGATGTCTTTCGTCAATCTCTTTTCGCGGGGATACGACGTTGGGGAACGCTGTGTGGATCGAGTCGATCAGGTGAGCCCGGTCTGTCGCGGCCATGTCGTCGACTTGCGCGACGAGTTCTTTGAGGAGCACGGGAGACGGCTTGCAGCCGCACACGACCCACCAGTTCTTGAAGAACGCTAACGCAGGCGCCCCGTGCGTGTCCGCGTACTGGTGCTTCACGAACGTGGATGCGAGCAGTGGGTCAGGCTTGTTCAGCCAGAGGAACACGCCGCGGATGTACCTGTCCCACGGCTCGAAGGACGCGAACGGCGTGTGTTTAGGTAGTTCAGGATTGAGCTTCAGGAAGCTCTGCATGATCGTGAAGCAGTCCCTGAGCAGTGCAGGCCGATTGTTCAACACGTATTGCAGTGCGCTCCCAGAGTCTCCCAGGCGATAGGTGTTGTCGGCGCGTCCCCGAACGCGTACCTCGAGCGTGCGGCGCTCCATGTCGGCATTGGGGGCCAGGCGGAACGAGTTCCCGTTTATGAACCAGACGAGGCGGTCGACGCGGAATTGCAGAGTGCTGTTCTGCCCATACTCTCGAACCAGGGAGCCCGTATCCGTGAGGCCCCCTGCCAGGATTGCGTCCCCGAAAGGCAAACCTGTGGGCCAGTTGTCGAGATAAAAGAAGAGTTGGTCGGATCCCAGTGCGGCCTCGTAAACCACTTTCAGGCCCTCGACGGCCTCCTTCGCACGTTGAGTGTTCGGGATCGTGTTCTTCTGGAAGCCTCGCCCCGTCGCCACGTGCCCTATGATCTGGCACAGGGTGGATTTTCCAGATTGGGGTTGCTGGGCGGATATCGCGTATACGGGAGATTTGAAGAGCAATCCTTCGACAGACACGGCGGTCAGGAGCGCGGACATCAGGAATGACTTGCCGTAGTGTGCGCACTCTGGGAGGAAGTCCGTGTCTCCGAACAGGGTGTCTTCCAGTCTCTCGTACGCCTCCAGTGCTGCTTCCCTGGAAGGGGGAGGGATGTCTGGAAGAGTGACGTTCGGCACGAGGTAGACGCCACAGAGGTGCTTGTGGTATCCAGGGGTGGATACTACGTCTCCAGATCGCAGGATGAAGGGCGTATCCAGGACCCTAGTGAGGTTTCTGACGCCGGGTGACGACGACCGGGAGAGGCAGACCCCGAGAAGCGCATCGGATGCCATAAGGGGCTTTTTGTTGGTGTTCAGCACCTTGTGTTTGTTCCGGCACCCCGTAAACAGGAATACGGATTCGTTTACTAGTCCCCGGAGGCGGCCTGATGTGACGCGCACGATGCGCGGACGCGCTTCGTTGGGGTCCAGGACGTCGTTCACCGATAGGGGGGAAAGGATCACTTCGGAGAGTACGTCTTTGTGATAGAATACGCGGCGGGAGGGGGATTCCTTCCCGACAGCCTCGAGGAGCCTTTCTGCCACCTGACTCTCGATTCCCTCGTAGTAGGCGATAAAAGGGAGTGTGCCTTGAATAAACATATCCAGACGGGCTAAGGCGTCGGCGTTGTCGATTTCGGTAAGGATCTGAGAGAGGCATACCTTCTTTTCGCAGGTAGCTTTCTCAGCGGTGGCTTGTTGTTGCCCAGCGTGCGCAGCCATGTCTTCAGCGCGACCCACGTGTGCCTCCTTCAGTTTGAGTTCGATCGCGGGGCTCGCTCGCGCTTGACAGCGGATGCCTGTGCGTTGTCAACAAAGTATTGGAGCACGAACGCGCCGGGGGGCGTGGGCTCGAGTGTTGAAACGGTAGTCCCGTCGCTCAGGATCGCGGTGGCGGGTAGCGTTTTGAGCTTGATTCGGCGCAGGAGGGACGAGCGTCCGAGGCCGGTTAGGGCTTGGAGGTCGGCGAGAGTCATGGTAGTGTAGTCCTTATTGATAGGTTGGCGGTAAGATGTTAGCATGCTCAGGAGGAGAAGTGAAGCAGAAAAGAAATAAACTTGATATTAAAAAAATAGATTGACTTTTGTTTTTGCACAGCAGATATTAAGTGTGATCGTGTGGTATAAAGCGCTGGATGGGACTGCAGGCCTGTAACGGTGCGCTGGACAGCACACTCGTAGCAACGTGAGGTACCGGTTCGAGTCCGGTCGGGGCTACTTTGAGGAGCACGCATACATAACATGCACAACGACATGAAGCACAACGCTCTTTTGAAGGTCTTCGCGTGCGTATCGCACGATCCTGTCACGGTCGATACGGCGCGGGAGTACGTGTTTAGAGTGGTCGATTTGGAAACAGTTCAGACAAAGGGGAGCACGAATGCACAACACGCATAATGCCATTCTGAAAATCTGCGCATTCAAAGCGCACGAACATGTCACAGTAGAGACGGCACGTGAGTACGCGGGCATCAGTGCTGATTACGTTCTGGTGCGGGAGGGGCACACTGTTCTTGCCGTCACCTTCGTGGAGAGTGCCGGGGGTTTGCAGGGGCTGCTCGAGCACGAGTGTAGGCAGTACCTGGATGTGCCGCGAGATTGGCTCGAGGAAATACTTCCAGAATTGGACGCGGAGGCGGCGAAGCGCATCGATGTCGTGCAGGACGACGCGTGCTGTTTCCCTGTCTTGGTACGCGTGCACGTGGCCGGGGACGGGGACGACATCACCGTGTGGCTCGACTATCTGGGGGTGCTGAATTTGGACGCGATTACGGTACCGGTACCGGTACCGGCGGAGGCGTGCGGTGAACATGTTTGATGCGCCTGAGCGCCTACCGCACGAGGTCTTTCTCGGAAACATGACGCGAGGGTGTGCGGAGACGTGTGCGTTCGCGACAAAACGCAGGGGGAGCGTGGCATACATGCGAGATGGAACGGCGTCTTGAGAAAATCATAGCATCGATAGATGTTGCGCTAGGCGGCGCGACGGGCGAGTACGGCAGGATGTTTGCGCGCGACTTGGCTGAGTTGCGTGCTCTTCCTGGAGGCGAGTGATGCGAAAGCGTGAGAAGGGTACAGGTACGCTTCCAGATGTGCGCACGCCCCTTTCCCTGGATGAGTGGGTGTCTCGCACGTGTCCAGATCTCTCCGACGCGATCCGAACCCACGTGCGGTGCGTGACAGACGTGGAGGTTCTTGTGCGGTGCATTATGATTTTCGTGCGGGGAGAATTCGACAAATGAATCAACAGCAGTGTTTGAAGGCCATTGCGGGGGGACAGACGGCATTAGAATTGCTTGAGGAAGCGGATCCGGAGTTCGTCAAGAGATTCCAACGTATTGCAAAGGGAATGTTAAAGTATCTGCAAGATGCGAAAAGTCATTTCCCTGACGCGTCGTATTACACTGCCTCCGGAGGGTTTCATCTGCTGCTGGGTAGCTCGCATGATGATAGCAAGTACGGACGAGCACAACGGCAACTAGAGGCGCTTTCAGCAGACTGCGACCTTCAGATCTCGGACGGGGATTGGTAGGAGTGAATATGCGTAGAAACGCGCTCTGGGAGCGCTGGCTCGGCATCTGGTTCCGGTACGGTGGGCTGATCAAGCCCCCGGTGGGGTTCGCGTCCCGCGCCCCGGTCGGAGGAGTCTCAGGCGTGGTAGCGCACGAGGCGCGGCTTGCTTGGTGGTATGTCCACATGCGAGTTGACAGTTACTTGAGGAAGTGATGCACCCAATTCAAGTTGTAGTCGACGCGATACTATCCGTCGACATGTCTTTTTACCTGGTCTTAACGGGGACTCCCGGGGACCGCGAGGCCGCAGGTATACCTCGCAGCGTAGCGGAGCGAGAGCTCCTTCTCTTCAGCTTCGAAGCGCAGTATTTCGCGGGTTCCAATCCGCAGTGCGAGGAGGATGGCTTGCACTGCAACTTGAGCTTCGACCAGCTCTACGCGGTGGTGATTCCCTGGGGGTTGATCCGTCAGGTGGGAGTGACGTGCGAGGGTGTTGGTGGTGCGCGAGAGGAGCCATTGCCGGACAACGTGGTGAATCTGTTCGGCAGGAAGAGGAAGGAGCTGGTGAATTGAAGGCGAAGGTAGGTGGTACGCCTGACAGGGGTGCAGAGATGCCTAATGTGCCCGTGTCTGCCGCCGATGCCGATGCCGACGCGTGGACCCGTGTTGTGCTCGATCGGAGGTTAGCGCGCGGGCGCGTCCGTGCGGCGCGAGGGGGCGACGGGCGATTTAAGAGGGAGGGAACGAAGTGAGTGCGAAGCAGCGGTACCAAGAGCTGATAGAATTCGTCGATGCACGGTTGAGTCGAGACGATGCCCAGCGTGTGAAAGCACTGGTCAGCTCGTTTCTCGAAGAGGCTACGGAACACTTTGACGGTGAACTTCGCACGTTGAGGGACGCCCTCAACCTGCCGGAGGCGGGTAGAGATCCGGACGGTGTGGACATCGGGGAGAGGTTTCCGGTGTGGCTTCTGTGGCGCCAGATGGATACAGGACCGTTTCTGGCAGGCATCGCGAGCAGTCCGGTCGCCGCCGTGCGGGCGCAGCAGTACGTTGGTAACGTCACTGGCGATCGAGTCTATATTGAGCCCATGGAGGTGAACCACTTGTTCGCGCAGAAGCTTGTTGAGCAGGCTCAGCGGGGGAAGGGTAGCACCGGTAGCACCGGTAGCACCGGTAGCACCGGTAGCACCGGCTACGTCGACTTCGTGTTGGACGCGACGCGGCAGGTGGCAGCAGTCTTGAGAAGGAGGGTAGGTGGCAGATGGCTGTAAAGCCGTTCACGTGGAGAGGTTGGTCCATGTCTCGCAAGGTTCCCGTTGGCCTGAAGGCGAGTGGAGACGTCTTGCTCCACTTGACGCACGAAGACGGGCGTGATCTCGTCGTCGCGTCGGTTCGAGAGCAGAAGCACCGGGGGACGCTCGAGGTCGCCGGGTACCCTGTTTTCCTTACCTGGGAGCGCGCGGAAGGCGGGAAGCCTTGGTGCCTGAGCTTGGGGACGTCCCAGATCGCGCTAGGGTACCTGCTTGCCAGAGGGGGGAAGGTGACGTGACGTGCAAAGCAAGTGACGGTCAGGTGGTCTTGCTGGTGTCAGACCGCGTTAGGGGGGACTTGGATGCCGTGGGGGCGTTGGAGTTCCTTTCGGTTGTGAGCACACCGTCGTATCCGTCTCGTGGCGCTGATAATTTTACGGCAGATGCGCCGTTGTGGAAGAGACGGCAGCGGTTACCCGTTCGGGGACACAGTAAGGGGGGTCAGCATGCGCGAAGGTAAAGAGGCCGGTATGGGCGAGCTATGCGGGTCTACCTGGTGCCCGGCATGCCGGAGGCCTGCGAGGGACGGCGCAGAGCGTGAGGAGCTGTGCCGTCTCCTTGGTTACTCTGTTGACGTGGGGGATCGAGATCTGTACGCGCATGCTGCGAGGGAGGTTACACGCCTCCGTCGCTTCTTAGAAACAGAGATAGATGTGACAGCAGAGGTTTGTTCGTTGAGTGGGGAGAGTAGGGGGGTCTTCAGGCGAGCGGTGTTTGCGCACCAAGGAGGTTACGCGATGGGAACATCAGGCCGATGCTACACCGATGCGGATTGTCAGTGCTGGGAAGCTGAGTTCATCGAGAAGGGTGGCGAGACATGGTCTACCTGGGATATTTCGACTCCGGAGAGGCGGATTGCCGCAGTGGAGTGGGCGAAGAAGAGGGGGGTCAGGTACCCGGTGCTGCTCACGCATCGGCTTGTCCTGGATGAGGCGGGGGAGTACGTAGTGGGTCGTGGTAGCCCCTATCTCTTGTTGAGGGTGGAACAGGGGATACCGATTCGAATGTCGGAGGGTGCATGCAAAAGGTAGTAGGGCGGGGCGTGTCGGAATGGCCAGAGGATGACGGCACTCTTGAAGTTGAAGACGTTTGCGCGTTTATGCGCAGAGCATTCAAGAGTGCCTATACCTTTCGGCGTAGGAGGGGGGACATTGAGTACGAAGGTCCGGGGTATCCCATTGCGGTGCCGATGTCCCCTCCCCCAGCGGAAGCGCTGTCAGCGGCCGGGTTGAGTCATGCGTGGGAAAACGGGCGTGATGCGCTTGACGAGCTCATTTTGGTTACCTTCCTGTTGGGGTGCGAGCAGGGGGCGCGGATCCAGCGGGAGAGGTGGAAACCTGTCAAAGAGTATCTGTTGAGGGAGGAGAAAGAGAGTGAGGCTTGACTGCTATGCATCGCGAGGAAGCACGTTGGAACCCACCATCATGTGCGAGTGCGGGACCGTTCTGGAGGCGGTGCCCGACGATTCGCACACAGTTGGATGCGTTAGATACACTTGCCCGAGGTGTCCCGATATTCGGTCAGTGACTGAGTTGACGCCGGAGAGGCTCGAGGCATGGACGGGACACTGGGCGATCGAAGTTGACCCGCCGACGTTGGGGAGGCGTTGGCAGTGTTGCCCGTCGATTGAGGTTGGGTGGTGGCAAGAAAGTAGTGTCCCGATCTTGGGCTGCTATCCCTGCAGGCGGAGAAAGCCATGGAGACCTGCACCATGGGCGGAAGTGGATCAAGAGGTGAAATCGTGATACCCAAGCAACTGCTGGAGTTAGGGAGGGAGTATTATCGCGAGTGTTACAGGGGGGTTCAGTGGGTCCATAAAGACTCGTTGGCTCAATACCTGCAGTATTCCAGACGGCAGTTGGGGTCTTTGTGTGCTGTCGCATTGTGTTGTTACCAAGACTGCCAGAAATCTATCGGGATTACGCTTCGTCCTGCGCAAGGGTTGGAGCGAGACGACGTGCTAAGCCTGCTGTGCATGCTCCGAGAACCGCAGTTTGGGAAGTGGCTCGAGCGTGGCGGAGATGCACTCTCCTCCCCTTCCAGGCTACTGCCAGAACCTGGACAGGTCGAGGAGCTCGGGAAGTGGGTCGTCAATTCTCGAGGTTACGAGTTCTGCCCGGAACATGCGCTGTTGGTCGAGGTGGATGGGGTGAAACAGGGGTCTTGATTGCTACGTGAACCTTGTCGTAGGTAGGCCGGTCGACTTGGCGATGTTTTACACAGAAGAGGACGTCCCGAACTGCGAACATGTGGTGGCCGGGGTTACTTTCTGCCCTGTGTGCGGTCGGAAGGTCGGGACGCACTCGCAGCGCTTTGCGCGAGATGCCGCAAAGACGCCGTGGGAGAAGGTAGACACTGATAGCTTGCACGTAGGGAGGCTGTCCCTGATCTCCCGGGCACCAGACAGTGACACTCACCTGGGGGATGCGGATTCGTACCTGATCGGGGTGTCCTTCGGGCGTGCTACATGCATCCGTAGTACCAAAGGACTGGTCGTACCGTTGAAGGCAATCGAGGATGCCGCTGCCGAGTTCCGGGGAGTGCTCCCAGACGGAGGGGAGCCTGCCGTCTACCTGTTGCCTTACAACAGCTACTGAGGCAAGACCAGCGCGTGAGGGACAGAGTTGCGCTCGCCGCGAGGTGGCTCCGTAGGACGCGACTCGGTTGCGCACGGAGAAACTCGAGGCGGAATCTTGGACAAAAGGAGCAAGTATGACACGGCGCACGTACACGATCCTGATCTACACCTTACTCACGGTGGGTTCGGTAGCACTGCTCTGTTCGATCGCGCAGTGCGAGGTCGATGGGGATGGCGACGGTTTCGAAATTTCAGACGGGGACTGCGACGATCAGAATGACGAGGCATATCCCGGCGCTCCGGAGTTCTGCAATAGCTACGACGAGGATTGCGACGGGGTAGTGGACAACGAGTGCTGTCCGGACGAGTCCTGCGGGTGCAAGCCCGTCTGCGTGACGGGACTGCCATGCGGGAACACGTGCATCGACCCGGAGGAGACGTGCCACGTGGGGGCGGGGACGGCGTGCTACGGGAAGGTGTCGTGATCAACCTCCAGTGTTGCAAGTGTGCCCGCGTCGTCCAAGAACCCCCGGGGCGTGCCGACATCTGGGAATTCGCGCGTGAGCAGCAGGCGCGGGGGTGGGGCTTCGTTTCGGGGCGCGCGTTCTGCCCGCAATGTTTGAGGGGATACGCGCGGCGAAGGGAGCTTGATATTAAGAAGGTTCAGCGGCGCGCACGGACTCCGGAAGAGGTGCGGGGGAGGGATAGAACGCTGCAGAGCATTGAGAGCTGGTTGAGGATAGAGTATGTCACGAAAGCCTGATTACATTCTGAAAGTCAAGCCAAAAGGGGAGAAGGGTTCCGGGGGCAGGATGGGATGTGCTTGGGTGAACGAAGGTGGGTCCTTGTCCGTCAGGCTCGATCCTGGGGTGGTCCTCGACTGGCGGATGTCGGGGGAGGGGATGCTGATCACCCTGTTTCCGACAGAAAACGATAAGGTAGACGACGATCGTTTTTGAAATCATTTCTTAAAAAATCTTCTTGACTTCAGTATCAACATCTGAGATACTCCTTTTCAGGAAGCACCGCACTCTCCTTGTGAGGTTACAATCGGCAGCTACGGCGGCGCTTCCAATCTATGGAGACCAAATGGAGACCAAATGACGAGCAGAGAACTCCAGTATCGTAGGGCGCATGGCCTCCCGCTGGCGGTCAAGCGGGACATCTACCAGGATCGGGACGTAAGGGGAGAGGACGGGGTGCACCGTATGCAGCCTGTGCTGATCTTCACGGCGTTCTTGCCTGCGAACCTGTTCAAGAGGCGGGAGACAGGGGATGCTGAGTTCACGGACATGGTCTCGTATCGGGAGGCGTGCAGGCAGAGGCAGAGGTATAGTATGACGCTGGTGGAGCCGACAGCGGAGCCGACAGCGGAGCCGACAGCGGAGCCGACAGCGGAGCCGACAGCGGAGCCGACAGCGGAGCCGACAGCGGAGCCTGCACACGCGCCAAGCGGGCACAGCGTCGGCAAAGCGAAGGTGCAGAGCTTACTTCTTATGAGTCTACTTTTGGCGAAGGAGTCGGATTTCATTCCTGCGGAGGGACCGGTCGATCTGGACCGCCCCGAGAAATAGGTATTTTGCATACCTTTGGGTTCGTATCCTGGAAGGTTGATCGAGTGCTCTTTTGGCTTCGCATGCTCGCCGCGGCGCTGCTACTCTCCTGTCACTCACACAGGCAGGTGAGGTATGCGCCACGGACCGCTCTTCTGATGACGACGCGTCCCCGAACCGGGGAAGAGCACGAGGCGGTGCGTGTCGTCACGCGGGCGCGGGGGCGGCTCCTGCGCATGCTCTGGTTCACGCGGTACGTCGAAAGCGGTCAACGCGTGAGCCTGCCGGATTCTAGCGCGCCAGGGAGAGCCTGTCTACGAGCCCAGCGGGAGGAACGGTCGGGGAGCGTCCCGATCGGAACTCCGGTGTGACGCGGGCTCGTCACCCTGTACCTAGCCTCACCCGGGGAGCAAGGGAGAGGCGCAATAACTTTTCGTAAGGGAGGTAGACATGCGTTTCGATCAGTTGCTTGCGCTCGTGAGTTTCATCTTCTGCTTGGTGCTGACTCTTCTGTTCGTCGCCTTCCGCATCGCGGGGGTGATCGCGTGGTCCGTCTGGTGGGTGGTGTCCCCGATCTGGATTCCGCCGGCGGTCGTCGCGGGGGTCATGGTGTCTGCGCTGATGTGGGATCTCGCGATTCGACCTGTCGTTCGAAGGATGCAGGGGCATCGGGGACCGGTGAGATGACCTACACCGTGAAGTACATGCTCACCCGTTCTGAGCGGGAGCCGCATCGGAAGAAGCGGATCCGGGTCTTGTACGGGACGACGGAAGTTGACCTCTCAGCGGATCCGATTGCGGATGCGATTGCGGGTAGTCAGCTCAGGGAGAAGCTGGGGGCGCTCTTGCCCGGGTGGGGGTTGGGCGGGTATCACGTTGGCGAGGTAACACCTTGATTTACAAAATCCTCCCCCCTTTCCAGCCTCCTGTTGACCTGGAAATCTACCCCACCCTGCGCTCTCTCCCGGACCCTTTCTCCCTCCCTGGCATGCTGGATGTCTGCGAGCAGCTCGAGACCGCTATCCTCGACCACACCCCCATCCTGATCCACGGGGACTATGATTGTGACGGCGTGTGCGCGTCGGCTATCCTGATGCTCGCGCTGCAGCACTTGGGAGCGGATGTCCTGGTACACCTTCCGGACCGCGAGCATGACGGGTACGGGTTGCGCGCTGATCGGTGCGTCGACCGGTTGCCCCCGGGGGGCGTCGTCGTGACCGTCGACTGCGGTGTTGCACAGCCTGAGCAAGTGCGCGCTCTCCTAGCGGCTGGTCACCCTGTCATCGTGACGGACCACCATGCTTACGACGCGGAGCCTCCCTGTCCGTGGCTTCATCCTGCCCGTTCAGTCGCTCACGCGGGGCTGTGCGGAGCGGGGGTCGCGTGGTTCCTCGCTTGGGCACTGCTCAGACGGGCTGGGACGGGGAAGGATCTCTTATCGGATTTGCTGACGCACGCTGCGGTCGCCACGGTGGCGGACGTCGTGCCCCTGCGGGGGGTGAATCGCCTCCTTGTGCGAGAGGGGATCCGGCACAAGTCGTCCTTTCCCGGACTTGCCTATCTCATGGAGGGGCGAACGCGCGCGTCTGACGTCGCATTCCAGGTGGCGCCGCGCGTCAACGCTGCCGGGCGCTTGCGCGGTCCGGACATGGCCTTCCGGTGTTTGACGTCGCGGGACAGGCGCGTGGCAGTGGCGGCGGCAGAGGAGCTGGACGCGTGCAACAGGGAGAGGCGGGAGGTGGAGAAGGAGATCCTCGAGCAGATCGGGGCGAACCCGGCCCCGGTCGTCTCCGGGGACTGGCATCCTGGCGTAGTCGGTATCATCGCTGGTAAGTTGTGCGAGCGCACGGGGCTGCCCAGCGTCGTCGTGTCCACGCGCTCGGATCCGTGCGCGGGGTCCGCCAGGGCGCCGGAGGGGTTCGACGTGCGCGGGGCACTGGCCGAGTGCTCCGACGTGCTCGAGCGGTCCGGGGGGCACGCTCGCGCCGCGGGATGCAACGTGCAGTACGCCAAGCTAGGGGAGTTCCGGAAGCGCTTCGCGGAGATCGTGGCGCGGGCGGAGATCCCGGAGGCCGTCACGGATGTGCACGAGATCTCCCTTGGGGAGGTAGACCCCGCTCTGATGTCGGTACTGGACGCGCTCGAGCCGACGGGGGAGGGGAACCCCGCGCCGCTGTTCTGTTGCGCGGCGGAGGTGGCGGACAGGAGAGAGGTGCGGGGAGGGCACCAGAGGTTGACGCTGCGTGACGGCACGGGGACGCGGACGGCGATGTGGTTCTATCCGGGGAAGGGGAAGGGGGAGGGGGGCGAGAGGGTAGTGTTCCAGCCGCAGTGGAACGAGTGGAACGGGATGAAAAGCATACAGTTGCTGGTGAAGGGGTGGGTGTGAAGCTGGTACCAGCACCAGATGTGGGTACTCCGTACGATCGTAGCATTCCTGTCGAGTTTCCTAGGGTGAAGCGGAACCCTGAGCACTATGACGCCATAGTACGCTACATCAGTCAGCAGTTTGGCACGGAGGTAGGGGCATGGCTGGCGCGCCGAGTTTGCCGTGATATCCAGCGTGTCACAGGGCATACCTTTGGTACGGCGGGGTATGCAGTAGTTGAGGGGGAAATTCCTCCTGTGATTTTTGGGCAGTGGGGGAAGGAGAGGTCGCGTACGGTTACGTACTTTCGCACAGGGAGGGTGTTTTCCTACACGGTAGTTGGGGATCCGGATTGAGGGAGAGCGAACATGAGGGATGAACTAGTAAAATTGACCGCACAAGAGGCTCAGCAGTGCCGTGAGCATGCTAAGCAGTGGGTGGCGTCCTTACCAGCAGGAGGCGTCCACCCGCATGCGGTAGCTTTCGGTGTGACGGATGATCGGCTAGAGGACGTAATGACGCGCCAATTCGAAGATGCCTTTCTGCACGAGAAGAAAAAGAGACTCTTTCGCGAGAGTCTCCCTCCTGGAGTAGTCTGGGAGATGGACGTGCGGGAGATTTTCTCATGGGCGGTGTGCCTGGGGCGGGGGGTGGGATTGAGCGAGGCTGCTGTTCTTGGTGGGGACTGGTTGGCACAAGCGAGGGAGTGTCAGCGTGACCTGCGGAGGCTTCAGACAGTTATGGAAGGAGTGAGCGGGTTCACGGGGGATCTCCTGCAGTTTTTGCGGGGGAGGGTAGCGGGGGTAAGAGAGGGAGGGCGCCTCCTACGCGCAGGGCGAAAAGAAGAGCTGATTGCGAGGCTGAGAGACATTCAGAAGGCTATTGCCGTGCAGGTGGGGTGGGTGTTAAACACCTCAATGGAAAGGTAGAGAAATGCGGCTCGTCAGTGTCTACCCTGAAGGCGGTTTAGGCGTGTGGATCCGTATCGGAAAGAGATTTCTTTCTGCTTTTGAAAAAGAGGAAAGGATGTCACCCCGTATGGCCGAGGGGCTGCAGAGGCAGGGGCAGCAATTGGCGCGTGCGTTGTCTGAGCTTCCTGCGGAGACGATCGACGCGATGGTAAGGGAGATCCACAGGCTCAGGGAGCCTGTACGTGTCCTGTGTGCGGAAAGAGAGGTGCTGCGCTGTCGCCACACGTGTGCTCGGTATGTGAGGGGTTCACGGAGGTGGATCCTCCGGAGTTCATCAAGCGGAGGGATCCGGAGGCGCGGTTCATGTGCCCCGCTTGCGAGGGGAAGGGCGTCTTGTGGAGGTAGGGATGGGCAGCTTTATTGGTAGGTTGAAGGACGAGCAGGGAGAGGTGTGGTTCGAGTGGTCGGAGGTAGTAGACGCCCCCGTTTTCGTTGCGAGCAGTCAGGCAGGTATGGAAGAATACATCGAGGCGAAGTATGGGCGGGATGGGATGAGAAGTTGGCCACAACGGTTGGCTCGCATCCTGGAGACGGGTGTCTCGATAGTAGGTGAGAAGATAGAGGTTGAAGACGCGGTGCGATGGAATCGGGCGGGACACGAGGAGTCGCGCCTGTCGATTGTGGATCTGATAAAACACATGAGGGAGGCACTGTGAGCAAAGCCCAGAAGATCGCAAAGAAGCTGAATGACAGTTTCGTGGAAACGTTCAATTACGCGTTTGAGTACGAGTTCGGGGTAAGTGTCACGACTGAGTTTAGTATCTTCAACATGGCTCTCGTCTCGAGACGAGCAGACGGTGAAAAGCTGACCAGGAAGCAGAAGAGCTGGTCTACTGGGTACTCGGAGGGGTACGCGGCGGCCATGAACCGTGTGGGGGAGATGTGAGCGCTAATCTAGCTCTTGACAACGTATGCAATAGTATGTTATCATGGTCTCTATGAAGATGTTTTCTCTCGGAAAAGCCGCTGCTTACCTAGGTAAGCATCCGCAAACTCTCCAACGTTGGGATCGGGAAGGATCCTTACGCGCGGAACGCCTTCCTTCCGGAAGGCGTGTATATGCGCAGCAGTCTCTGGACGCCTATTTGGGTAGGCTGACTTCTCCCTGTGTACGGGTATGCATCGCCTACTGCCGGGTCTCTTCTCACGCGCAGAGACCGGACTTGAAGAACCAACGAGGGGTGTTAGAGGGTTTTTGCGGAGCTAGCGGTTTGGACGGTGTGGAGTTCGTGGAGGAAATCGGCGGTGGGATGAACTTGAGACGAAAGCGATTCGTCGAGATCATGGATCGCGTCGGGCGAGGTGAGATCTCAGACTTGATCATTGCGCACAAGGATCGCCTGTGTCGGTTTGGCTTTGAGTGGTTTGAGCACTATTGCCACACGCACGAATGCGCCATTCGCGTGTTGAATTCTGAAAAATTATCCCCTGAGCAGGAAATGGTTCAAGATCTGATGACGGTGGTACACTGCTTTTCCTCTCGTCTGTATGGCTTACGCAATTACAAGAAAGCGTTGAAAACTGCGCTAGAATCGGCAAAAGAATGATCCTCTCCCACCGCATCCGCCTGAACCCATCTCCCGATCAGGAGGCTTATTTCCGCCAGGCGTGTGGCATCGCTCGCTTCGCCTTCAACTGGGGCCGGGCGGAGTGGGAGCGGATCTATAAGGACGGGGGCAAGCCGTCCGCTCTGGGTCTCAAGAAGGACTTCAATGCGGTCAAGGGATCCGCATTCCCCTGGACGTACGACGTCACGAAGTCCGCCGTCGAGGGCGCGTTCTCGGATCTCGGCAAGGCGTTCGCGAACTTTTTCCGCGGCATGAAGAGTGTCGGCTACCCGAAGTTCAAGGCAAAGCACCGGAGCAAGCCCACTTTCTACCTTGCGAACGATCGGTTCGACGTCGACGGGCATGCACTGCGGATCCAGAAGCTGATCGGCGTCGTCAACATGGCGGAGGTGCTTCGCTTCGTCGGGAAAATCCTCTCTGGGCGGATCTCGTTCAAGGCCGGGCACTGGTGGATCTCGATTCAAGTCGAGATGCCGAACCGTACCCTAGCTCATCCAGGTGGATCGGTAGGGATCGATCTCGGATTGAAGACTTTGGCCGTCTGCTCGGACGGCGTGTGCTTCCAGAACCCGCGACACCTCGCTGGGGCACTGAAGAAATTGAGAGGACTTCAGCGGTCCCTCTCACGCAAGGTCAAGGGCTCTTCGAACTGGCTGAAAGCCAAGGCCAGGGTTGCGAGGGCGTACGCACGGGTGGCCGACCAACGGGGAGATGCCATTCACAAGATGACGTCTGAGCTGGTGAGACAGCACAACTTGATCGGTCTCGAGGATCTGAATGTGCGAGGGATGACGGGTCTGAGATCTTTAGCTCGATCCCTGGCCGACGCTGCCTTCGGGGAGATCCGGAGGCAGCTCGAATACAAGGCTCCGATGCTCGGGAGTAGGGTTGTCGTCGTCGATCGCTGGTTCGCGTCGAGTAAGCTTTGCTCAGCTTGTGGATGGAAAAAAGAGGATCTGGAGCTGAAGGATCGATCGTGGACATGCGGGGGATGCGGGGCGATACACGATCGCGATCTGAACGCCGCGATCAACATCAGGAACGCAGTGATCCCGGTAGTGGCTTCGTCGGGGTCTTAATTCGCCTGCGGAGGGACCGGTCGATCTGGACCGCCCTGGGAAACAGGTATTTCGCATACGTAGTATGTAGAGAGAAGCAGCATTGCGTACCTTGAAGGACGATGTTCCAGCGGTAGGCTCACTCGCCGGTGCCTGGGAGGCGCACTGGACGCGTGTCTCTGACGCGTACGGTGGCAGCGAGAAGATGCGCGCTCGTGAGCACATGTTGTTGCTCGAGGCGCGGCGTTTGGGAGTTACGGGCCTCTCCGGATACAATGAGGACCGCTGGGGTCGGGATGTCTGCTTGACCCAAGCTGCTCTAGAGACCATTCACCGGGACGTAGTTTCCAAGGCGTTCAATGAGGCCCGGTCGTGGACGGGGTACTGCAGGAGTACCCAACGCTGTGGGGGCAGGTACAGGCCCAGCGCGCGGCTGTGTTGCACGCTGAGACGCGGAGGCGGCGGCAGGCGGACATGGCGGATATGTGCGCGGCGCTTGACAAGGCGGCCCGCACACTCGAGTGGAAGTCGGTCTCGTTCGAGACGCGGCGGACATCTGGAGCTGTGATGACGGTGAAGGGACAGGCGGCGTGCGGGCTGGGAGTGGCGAAGATCGACGGACGGTGGTCCGTGAACCACGTGGACACGGGGCTAGCCGTGGTGCGGGGGTTGGTGACGGCGGTTGAAGGGCGGCGGACGGTCGCGATGCTTCGTGGTGTAGATTGGGGGCGGTCTGCTGAGGAGCTGGCAGGGGATGCGGCGGTGAGGGAGAGGGTGGTGTTGGCGTATGGGCTGGCGAGGGGTGTGTGGTGTGAGGAGTTTGGTAGCCAGCCAGCCAGCCAGCCAGCCAGCCAGCCAGCCAGCCAGCCAGGTGTAACCTCGGTGCTGGGCTGAGCTGCTGAGCTGCTGAGCTGCTGAGCTGCTGAGCTGCTGAGCTGCTGAGCTGCTGAGCTGCTGAGCTGCTGAGCTGCTGAGCTGCTGAGCTGCTGAGCTGCTGAGCTGCTGAGCTGCGATTGTCAGATATAGGCACAATCTCTTAAAAAATCTTCTTGACTTTAATCTCTATCCTCTATAGACTCCTTCACAGTAGTCTTTTGCCCCAAACCTTTCAGGGAGGCAGCAATGCAACCGTCCATCACCTACACATTCTCGAACGTCGGCAATCTCACCGGCGAGCACACCTACACGTTCCGAACAGGTTGGAACATTCTCGAGGGCGACAACGCCCTCGGGAAGACCAACCTCATGGACGCCCTGGTCTGCGCCACATCTGGCGCGGGGCGTCTCAACGCACACGTCGCCCGCCTCCCGGACGGGACGGCGAAGACCCTTCCCGCCTACGTAGCTGAGGAGGGGAAAGGTGTCCTGATCCGTTCTGCCAGGCAGAAGGGTGAGCTGGTGGTCGCGAGTGTCCCGATCGCACCTTTGGACTTGCTCACCAGCTTCCTGACCGGGAACGGCGTCAAGGATCCCGGTCTCGCCGACGAGGCGCGCATCCGGGCACTGTTCGCGCTGATCCCGGAGGCGGGCACGGCGACGGAGGGGGACGTCCAGACCCTCTCGTGTGGGAAGCTTGCGGGGACCAATCTGGCGGGGCAGCCCGTTCTGACCGTCAAGGAGGCGCTAAAGACCGAGGCGAACGCGCTCGCTTTGTCTGCAGAGCGGAAGTCTGCGGAGCTGGCGGGGGCCGCGAAAGTGCATCGGGCGACGATTGCGGCTGCGGTTGCCCCGGAGGTAGGCGAAGAACTGGTGATGTACCTGGGGGAGGATTGCACGGCGCTCGAGGCAATCGCCCGCGCGGCTGCGGCGGTGGCGGCGGAGAAGAAGTTGCAGGCTTCGCGGCGTGCGAAGCTTGAGGATGTAAAGCGGACCTTGGGGGAGAGGCCGAAGCCGGAGAGTCTGGACGCTGGCATCTCGGAACAGGCCAACCTGGTGACCACCGTCGCTGCCGTGCTCGAGCGGAAGGAAGCTGCTGCGGGAAAGGTCCGCGAGCAGATCGCCAAGCTCCAGGCGGACCTCGCGAAGGCATCGCAGGACGTCGAGGGGCAGCGGGGGAGCCTGCGGGTCGAGCAGGCGAGTCTCGCGACTATGCAAGCCAACCGGGCACGCGTGGAGGTGGAGGCGGGGCGCTGGGACGTCACGCAGGCTCAGTTCAAGGAGATCGTGGATCTCCCCACAGATGAACAGGCTGAGCAGGCAAAGGAAGAGGCCGACCGTGCGTCCCTCCACCTGTCGCGGGCTCGTGCGGCGCAAGGGGCGTCTGAGGCTGTCCGAGCGCACGATGAGCGCGTTGCGGTGGTAAAGGTGCTCGAGGCTGCGGCGACGAAGGATGCGGAGGCATCTGTCCAGTCCGGGAAAGAGTACCGGAAGGTCGCGGAGGACGTCGAGGGCCAGCTCGGCGTGGTGTTGGGTCGGAAGGGCATCCCGGCGGGGCTGACGGTCGATGGTGGGCGGTTGTACGCGACGGTGGACGGGGAGACGAAGCTGTTCGCGGACCCGGTGAAGCCGTCCCTGAGCGAGGGACAGCAGACGCGGGTGATGCTGGACGTCGGCATCCAGGCCTTTCCGGGGCGGGTGATGGCCGTGGAGGCGGCGTGGCTCACGTCGCTCGCACCACGAAGGGTGGAGGAGTTCGCGGCGATGGCGAAAGAGAGGGGAATCATTCTGGTGTCGGCGAGGCCGACGGATGAGAAGGAGATCTCGGTGCGGTACTACCCGAGTGAGCCTGCCTGAGCTTTCCTGCGAAAGTGTACCGAATCTTAAAAAATACTCTTGACAATTATTCTCTCTTCAACTATAACTAAGATAGTTCCAACCTGAACTGAGGAGAGAAACCATGGACCGTAATCGCAAGCTCATCATCGATTCCATTCGCTCCGGCAGGATCTTTTCCATCACGTTCGTGAAGCGCACCGATGGTACCGAGCGCAAGATGGTAGCCCGCTTGGGCGTCACGAAGCACCTCCAGGGCGGGGAGTCTGCGTACGACGCTTCGGGTGAGAACCTGATCGTGGTTTTCGATTGCCAGAAGCGCGAATACCGCGCCATTCCGGTCGAGGGTATTCTGGCCATGAAGGTGGACGGGCAGGTCTACACCTGGCCGGCAATCGAGGCCAGTATCACGGTGAACGTTGCGGAGGGGATCGCGCTCGTGAAGCGTGGTTCGTTCGTCGGGCAGGTGAAGCGCTACAAGAACGGCAGCGTCAAGGCTGCCGCGGCTGTCAGGGCGCTGTTGGGTTCGCGGTGGGACGACGTGGAGAGGGAGCTCAGGGCGTAAGAAACATAGGTACATTCGGCTCCTAGTGGGGTTGATATACTGTGGGGGAGTTGGGCCGGAATAAGGGAGTAGTATGAAAATCACAGAGTGGAACGGCGTTGCTCAAGTTCGTATCACCATCACCAAGCCCACCGGTTCCGGGAGACGTGTCGGTTGGGTGAAGCTTGTGACAGGTATCGATCGGACGCAGAAAGGTGGCTTTGCTCTCCAGGGGGAATTTTTGAACGAAGGGGAGCAGGATCTTCCGGCGGGCGCGGTGCGGGTTCGATGTTCGCCGAATGGGAGTGCGAAGAGCGGGGACAAAGAGTACGCCTGTCGAAATGTCGGGGGGTCTCTTCTCAGTGAAGAGGACGGGAAGTGGTCCGCGGGATACGATCAGTGCTCACCTACGTTTTTGGATGTTGTCCAGGGGAAGCTGAATGTTGCGTTACAGATCCAGGGAGCCGCGAAAGCTACGTTGGATCCTGCGGTGCTAGACAGCATCCTTGACGGGTTGAAGCGCTACACAGACGAACAGCTCATTGCGGAGCTTGAGCGCCGTGGTGTGGTCCGCTCGAGCTGGGACGGAACGGCGCGGGAGGTGGTGTGATGCTAGAACGTGGCGCAGCTTCCAGAGTATCCAGGGCGCGTGACATCCTGAGAGGCGACCTTGGGAGGGAGTATCGGTTCATCCAGTTGGCGGCAGTGAAGGCGCCTGAGCGCCTGGCCGAGATGAGAGGGGATTACTACGGTACTGACATGGACTACATGACCTTCGCCACGAAGTGGGCGAAGTATCCGGTGCTGGCGGCGGCAATTGTCGATTTGAGGTGAGTATGGACGAGAATCAGGCGAAGGAATTCGCCTACAGTATCATCATAGCCGTGCAGACTATGGTTGAGGCGATGGGCATGCAGGCGGAGAGCTAGGCGCGCGCGAGTCGCGGGGAGGCTCCAGCCTACATCGAAGAGAGCTTCAAGGCTCTGATCGAGAGTAACGGGTGTCACCACAACGCCTTTTTGGCGCGATGGGAAGGGGAGTAGCGATGTACATCTTTCGGTGTGAGGGAGTCGTAGACGTCCGGGAGGCTGCAGAGAGCGTTCAAGCGGATGCACCCAGGGTCACGCTGAACTTGCCCGCTTACGTGGATGACAGGCTCTGGGAGGATGTTCACACTTCTTTCCCGGAGGGGCCATACCCTCTCTGGCGGCACGCGGCGGTCGAACGCGCGAAGGACGGGCGCCAGGTTCTGCATCTCGTTCGAGAAGAGCACCCCGTTTTCCCGGAAGTTACGATCGGCGTGGACTTCGGCTTGCGTCCGGATGGGACACCGGTGGAGGCGGTGCCGACGTCCCTGTACGTGCGGGTGAGGGCCTACGGGGTGAATGCTGATCTTGCGGGAGGGGTGGGGCAGGTGCTCGCCGTTTTGGATGAGCGAAGCCGAGAGAAGGTGTTTGAGGCGTTTGATCAGATCGAAGCGGCTACTCGGTAGCCTGCGCTATCCCCACCCCTTCCACTCTAACCGCCCGAGCCACCCCAACCACCGCGGTCGTCACTAGTGCTACAGACAGTAATAGCGCTACCGTCCACACCACTGTAAGCGTTTGCCGGCGGCGTCTCAGCCGTACGGAGTGTACCCGGTGTAGGTAAGCGGGCAGGGGTAGGTTCTGGCTGGTATTGGTCTGCAGGTAGCGTATCGCAGGCTGTAGGAGGGGGTGGGGTCTGTGTCGAAGCAGGCACCAGAGTAGTGCGAAGAGCTTCCCTACGAGTGCGCAGTTGCTCGGATGCCGCGAGTTTCTCAATGGCCTCGTTGACGCGCGTTCGGGAATCGACGAGGCGGAGGAAGCAGTCGACGCAGGAGCGGAGGATGCCTCCGAAGTACCTTCCGACGGCGAGGCGCTCCTTTTCTCGCAACAGTGACGCGGCGATCGCGAGGGAGACCACTCCCCCAAGTCCCACTCGGTTCCAAATTTCCCAGATCCGGCTGAGGGTCTGGTCTCCGGCAGTAGGGTCGAACACTTCACAACTCCTGTCTCCTCGCGCATAGTGCTCCCTTGCCTCCCTCAGCGTAATGATGCGCCAATTGAAGACAATGCGCTACTTGAAACTATCAGACCGGGCAGGTTCCTGTCACCCAGCACGGTTGCCATACCTTTCGGAGGCGGTCGACCAGCTCCCGCAGACTTTTTGGAACGGGGAGGGGCACGAGCGCCGATGTCACCGGAAGGTAGATCTCCGGAGCGTCGTGCGACTCCAGGTAGCGAAACTCGAGGGGGATCACGCGGACTCGCGGGAGCTCTGGATCACTCACGAGCATGTACTCGTGCCCGGAGAATGTTATGCAGTCGCCTGGTGCCAGCATTACGTGCCTCATAAGTACGGAGTAGGTGTATCAAGCTTATCCTTACAGTGCACGGGAGGGGCTGGAAGTGTCAAGGGGTTTCTGGATGATGGTGCTCAAATCGTAGATTACCTATGATAAGATCATAAAAATATGTTGATGTTTTGAGAAAGGTGTGATAGCCTGCTCTAGGAGCTCGAATACAAGGCTCCGATGCTTGGGAGCTGAAGGATCGATCGTGGACATGCGGGGGATGCGGGGCGACGCACGATCGAGATCTGAACGCAGTGATCCCGGTAGTGGCTTCGTCGGGGTCTTAATTCGCCTGCGGAGGGACCGGTCGATCTGGACCGCCCTGGGAAACAGGTATTTCGCATACGTAGTATGTAGAGAGAAGCAGGCCACCGAGATGCTGTTGTGCGAAAAGTACCTATCAGACGATCGTCCGTGCGGGCGGGAGAGGGGTCACGCGCCGCCGTGCGAGTCGGTTATGACTCCTGTCACGGATCTGGACCCCGCTGTGTATCCGCGGGACTATTACACCAGGCTGCGAGCGGTCCCGGTAGAGGAGCTGTTTCGGCGCGAGGTGTTGATCGCGAGTGCAGGCTCGAGTGTTCTGGCGCGAGACGTCTACGACGCTTACGTCAGGTACTGTCACGAGCGGCTGGTGGCGCCGCAGCGGGCCATTGTGCTTTCGAGACACCTGGAGGGAGCGGGAGTCGAGCGGGGGGTGTCTCTGGAGGGGAAAGTGTGGATGGGGGTAACTTTGGGAGGAAGACCGTGAGTGCGATGTCGACCGTTCAGGAGGCTGGTCTTCGTGACCAGGGGATGGAATACGTGATGCTCACATGCGCAGATTGTGCGCGCAGGGTGAACGCCGTGCACGGTGCGTACAGGTGCCTATGCCACGGGGAGTTCAGGTGCCGCGAGTGCGCCGGGAAGCACGTGGACCCTAAGCAGTTCTTCCAAGATGTGACGGCGCGGGCGCGGTCGATTCTACAAGACGAAGCGTTGCGCAAGGGGGAGGTGGACTGGAAGAGTGTGCTCGAGGATTTTCTTGCGGTGCTGATCGAGGCGCAGGGAGTGTTGAACGACGTGCTCCCGAGCTGGGGGAGGGTGCTGCTGGCGTTGCTGATAATCGCGTTCAGGCGGGCGTTGAAGAGGATGGAGACGGTGGAGCCGGCGGTGGGTGACGTTATCGACCCCAGGGACTGATTCCATGCCAATCATATCAAATAACCTTCCCCCCAGATTGAGAGTCGCCGCTCTCTCCTTTGCAAGGTGGGAATAAGTATTTGTGTCAGTGTCCGAAAAGGTTCTCCAAGTGACCGAATTGCAGCAGTTTTACTCTCGCCTCGAGTCCGGGTACTACACCCGCGTGGGTACCCACCCTGAGCAAGGCGTTTTGACTCCTCAGCTCTTGCGGCGTATCCAAGAGCTCGAGGTGACGCGCATCGACCCAGATCTCGCCAAGCGTGTCCTTTCTGCCTGGGAAAGAGATGCGCTCGCATGCGAGTGCGCCACACCAGATGCGATACTAGACGTGTGCGGCGTGTCGTGGAAGGAGTGGAAAGAAATACAAGGAGGTGTGAAGTGCCCGTGCCCTGGTGGCTCATAGATTCCGAACGTGAAATAGCGGGTATGCTCGCCGATCTGAAGCTTGCCTTACCATCAGTACAGGCAACAGCCGATCTGAACGGGTCGAATTTCCAGGGGATCCGCACACAGTTTGGTTCGGATCGTGTGGACATCCAGTTCCATCGGGGAGTATGCCCCTACCCGATGCGCGTGTCCCCGTCGGGGCAGGGGTCCCTCTATACTTTTGCCTTCTCACCGAGAGACTTGACTGCCGTCGTGCAGAAGGCGTACACGAAAGGATTTGGTGGAGTGCATAACGGACGCTGAAATTGATCTCGAGCACATCCGCCATGCTGCCTTAGACCGTGGGATGCCGCACGATGCTGACGTAGCGTCATGGATCCGTCAGACCGTGTCGGCCGTTCCCCTACAGGCAGAGCTGGGGTACTGTCGCGTGTCAGCAGACCAGGTGAATGTGGGTCTGTGTACACGAGGGGAGTGGGTGACGTGTTTGAGCCTCATGCGGCAGGGGGAGAAGGTGATGATCTATGAGTGTGGAGCGAGGCATCCGGCCATCAAGATACTGGAGCTAACTTTGACGAAGGAAAGGTTCTGCGGAGTGAGCATCGACGGGATCGTGGAGTACCTGGCGGGGGAGGGGTGGAAGGAAATTAAGGATGGGGACGTCTGAGGGCGGGAGAGAACCAGATTTGGTAGGCTGGTTCCTATTGATACTTTGGGCGTACCTGGCTTGGACGCTGATTTTGAGGAAGTTATGCTAAGATTTCTCTGGCTCGCCCTCCGCATGTACCGCCTTGGGTGGCGGTGCGAGTGCTGGTCGTACCCGTCGAAGTCGGGCAGGTACCGGCTCTATACGGTAGACCAGTGGAAACGCATGTACGACTGGGAGAAGGGGGAGTTTCCTTACTGGAAGGTGAGTTCCGGAGGGGCCACCTACTCCAAGCAATTCCGGAGCCCGTTGGAAGCAGCACGGAAGATCGGTGATTTTCCGTGCAACGTAGATTGTGATTGAAAGGGAGGATAGCAACATGCCAGCACCAGTGATTAGCCCGATGACGGGGGAGAAGCTCCCCCGTCGCGAATACTACATGTGCAAGCCGGGGGACCTCACGCTCATCGTGGACCCTGCTCACCCGCTTTTCGACAAGAGCGTCAACGACCCGCTCGATCCGGAGTTCGTCGCTTCGATCCGGGAGAAGGGGGTCATTCTCCCCGTTCGGGCTCGGCGCAACGGTCCGAAGCTCGAGGTAGTCTACGGGCGTTCCCGTGTCCGCGCTGCGCTTCTGCTCGAGTCCGAGGGTCTGGACATCCAGGTACCCTTCCAGCTCTTCTCGGGGACCGATTTGGACGCGGTGGAGGCGATGATAGCGGAGAACTGCGATCGGCGCGTGGTGGGTCCCGTGGAGCGCGCGTTCTACGCGGACAGGATGCGGCAGTTCGGGGCGACGGAGGATAGGATCGCTTCGCGGCTGCAGGTCTCGCGCCGAACGGTTCAGAGCGATCGGCACATCCTGGACTTGGCTCCGGAGGTGCAGGAGGCGATGCGGGAGAAGACGGTACCCGCAAAGGTGGCGAAGACTCTCGCGGGTGTCACGAGAGAAGAGCAGGTTGAGGCGGTGGGGAAGTCCTTCTCGCTGATGGATGAAGTGCTGGCTCAGGACAGGAAAGCGAAGCGTGCCGGTAGCACAAGCACAGGCACAAGCACAAGCACAAGCACAAGCACAAGCACAGGCACAGGCACAGGCACAAGCACAGGCACAGGCACAGGCACAGGCACAAGCACAGGCACAGGCACAGGCACAGGCACAGGCACAGGCACTCATGCTACCACTCCCCGCCGCGTCAAGTCCGCCGACATCGAGCGTGCCGTCAACCCCCGCGCGAAGCTCCCCCCTCCCCGGAAGATTCTTCGCGCGATGTTCACGGACGTGCGCTACGTTAAGATGGCATCTGACGCACGTGCCGCGGAGCACGCGGTTACTGGCGCAGCGGACAACCCCCTTTCGAAGCACGTTTCTACCTTGGTAGAGCAGTCGAGGTGTTTGCGGGCGATTTTGAATTGGCTGCTTGACGGGGAGAGGGGGGAGCTGGAGATGTCGGATCTGGCGAAGAGTTTGGTCACGGCATGTGAGTGATCGTGAATTGATTCAGGTTTGCTCCGCTCGGGAGTTTTGAAGTTGCGAGCCAGACTTTCGTAACTTCCAGTTTTCCGCACCAGAATCCGCAGCTTGGGGAGTTTTTAGCGCACTCTTGAAATGTCAGGTAATCTTGGTCGGCATCCGCAATGGAGTTGTTTAGCACGATCGCTGTTTTTAGTAGGACAACTCCCGTTGCTGACAGGTTTACGTTCCAGCTCACAGTGTAGATCCCCGCTGTATTGATCGACCAGGAATCTCCTAGTATCACGTTTGGTACATAGGTTATATTCGATCCGAAGGAGTACGTTGTCCTACCGTAGCATACGATGTTCGTATTCAAACTACTTTGGGATGTGCCGTGTGTGTGTCGTAGGAGAGAGGGTGTAGGGAACAGGATGGCGTGGGAGGTAGGGTCGATGTTGTGAGTTGTGATTTCCGTCGTTGTAGATCCCAGCGCTTTCCACGTTGTCCCGCGATCCGCCGTGAGCCACAAGGTGCGTTCTGCGGAGGGGTCGTCGATCTGGTAGAGCACGCAGTGTGATGTCAGAAGTATTCCGTCAAGGGTTCCGAGAGGGGGTCCGTTTCCGACGGCGAAGGAGATGTCCTGCACACCGGGGCCAAGTACGGAGCCAGAGCCGAATAATTCGTATTTCAAGGGGGTACCCCTCGTAATACTGAGGTTACTCTTCGACCAGCACCCGAATCTCGTCAGTGTTCGCGATGTGGACCGCGCCGTCGCTGTCCCAGAGCACTCCGTTGCCCGTGATCGTGAACAGGTCGGTGGCGTACTTCGGCGCACCGGTCGCCGTGAATACCTGCACGCAGAGGATGCGTGCGGGAGCCCACGTGAGCTCCCCCACCCGCCCGTTTGCGCCTGCCGCGAATAGCACGTCGACCACGCGTCGGACCCACGCCTGCCTGCGCGTGATCAGGTTCCGTCCGGTCTGGTTGGTGTTCGTACCCAGCATCGTCAGGTTGGCGGTGGTGTGCGCCACAGCTACGGAAGCATCGCTCTCCGTCACGGCGCCGCCGGGGGTGAGCGCGGTGCGGATTCGGATCCGTCCCGGAGCGGGAACGTCAAAGAGGATGTTGTGGGCTTGCCCGTGGATCGCCGCGAGCAGGTTGGCGTAGCTGGTGTCGGCGTCGCCTCCGATCGCGACGTTGACGTTGGCTCCCACCCCGTCCCACTCGTACACGATGGCCCCGCCGCTGGTGATCGTGAAGGTGTTGCCTGCGCCGGGCTGCCCGACGTAGTCCCCCTCGATCACACCCACGGATCCGTCGAGCTGGTTCGCGAGCTGGGAATACTGGACCGCCTCCCCTGCGGCGGTGCCGCTGGCGACGCCGGTCAACTTCTGCGTGTTGAACGCCACCGACCCGGTTGCCGCAGCCAGGGCGGCTGCGACGGCCGCGAAGTCGGTACCCAGGAGTGGGCCGGCGAAGACCCACGACGCAGTCGTGCAGACGAACAGCCCTGACTGCCCCGCGTTGAGGGTGGCGAGTGTCGCGGCGGCTGGGTTCTTGACCACCAGGGTCTCTCCCAGCGTCCCGCCGAAGTCGTAGATCCAGTAGAAGAGCCCTTCCTGCACTGCGGGCAGGGTGACGTCGCGTGGGGCGCCGTCCGGGTCCAGCTTCTGGAACTGGGCGTCGGTGTTCACGAGCACTTTCGCGCCCGCGAGGGTCTCGGTATTGACACCGGCTCCTTCGCGGAGGCGGATGGCCTTGGAGAGGCTGATGGCCGCCCCCGCGGTCGACTCGTCGATGGCGTCCGCCTTGATCCCGGGAGCCCCGAAATCTACCAGTCCCCCACCCAGGTAGAACCACGCTGCGGCGGTGCTTACGAACGTGCCGGTTTCTCCGGCGTCGAGGATGCGCACTGTGGCGGGAGTCGGATTCTGCACGGTGAGCGTCTCGCCGAGCGTGCCACCGTAGTTGGTGATCCTGAACCAGAGTCCGGCTTTGAGCGCAGGGAGGACCACGTTGCGGTTCGCACTGTCGGGGTCGAGGCGCTGGAACTGTGCGTCGGTGACGACCAGTGTCTTCGTGCCGGCCAGGACCTCCTGGTTTGCTCCCCCTCCTTCTGCCAGGCAGAGCGCCTTGGAGAGGCTGATCGCAGCCCCAGCGGTCGACTCGTCGATGGCGTCCGTCTCCAGACCGAGCGCGCCGAAGTCGCAGAGGGACCGCCCGACATACACCCAGTTGACGCCGTTGCATACGAAGATTGCCATTTCCCGCGGGTCCAGTACGTAGATCGGGGCGGGGGTGTCGTCCTGCACGGTGATCAGCTCACCCAGGGCGTTCGCACCATTGGCGATCACATAGAACAGTCCGTCGGACGTCGCCTCTGCGGGCAGGGTCACCAGTCGGGGGGCTCCGTCTGGGTCGAGGCGGTGGAACTGAGGGTCCGCGACGGTGAGAACTTTCCCCGCGGCCAGCGTCTCGACGTTCCACGCTCCCCCTCCTTGAAGGCGGAGGGCCTTGATCAGGCTGATGGCCCGCGCGGAGGTCGACTCATCGATGATGTCTGTCTTCAGCCCGAGGATGTCGAAGTCGGTCTTCCCGATGCGGAGGCCGGTCCAGTTGGTGCCGTCGCAAATGAACAGTCCCGCCTCACGCGCGTTGAGTGCCAGCACGGTGACGGGCGTGTCGTCCTGCACCGTGAGCAGCTCGTCCATGAGGTCCGCGGTGTTGTAGACGATGAACCAGAGTCCGTCTGAGGTAGCCTCCGCGGGCAGGGTCACCAGGCGCGACGCCCCATTCGGGTCGAGGCGTTGAAAGTGCGGGCTGGTGGCCTTCGCGAGAACGAGGGGTCCCGCCAGGGCCTGGGAGTTGAACGCTCCGCTGCCGGAGAGCAGGAGGGCCTTGGTGATCTCCACTCCGACTCCGGTCGTCGACTCGTCGATCTTGTCGAGCTTGACCCCGTTCGCACCGAAGTCGACGCGGGAGATCCCGGTGAACACCCAGTCCGCCGCGCACACGAAGAGCGCATTCTCTCCCGCGTTGAGGATGCGGAGGGACGTGGTGTCAGCCTTCTGCACGTTGATCGTCTCTCCGAGCGTCCCACCCGTGTTGAAGACCCAGTAGAACAGCCCGGTCTTCGCGGCGGGCAGGGTGAGCACGCGGGGGGCGGAGTCAGGGTCCAGAACCTGGAACTGCGCGTCGGCGATCACTAGCACCTTGGGACCCGCGAGGGTCTCGAGGTTGACGCCCGTGCCTTCTGCCAGACAGAGGGCCTTGACCAGGCTGATCGCGGCGCCAGCGGTCGACTCGTCGATGGTATCGGTTTTGATGCCGAGCGCGGCGAAGTCCCGATAGGTCTCGAGCACCGAGTGCCAGTTGGTGCCGTTGCACTTGACCAGGCATCCCTCCCCCGCGTCCAGGATGACGAGGGTGGTGGGGGTGTCGTCTCGCACCGTGAGCAGTTCACCCAGCACGTCGGCGGAATTGAAGATCCAGTACCACAGGCCGCTTGACGTCGCTTCCGCGGGGAGGGTGACGTTTCGACTTGCGCCGCCCGGGTCGAGTTTCTGGTTCTGGGAGTCGGTGGCGACCAGGACCTTGGCCCCCGTGAGGGTCTCCACGTTCTGCGCGAGGGTCAGTGCGAGGGGCTTTCCGACGCGGACGCGCTCGGCGCTGTTGGCTGTGGACACGGCGAAGAACTCGGTCGCGGCCTCGAGCAGTCGGAAGGCATTCGCGACGTTGTCCGCGAGCGCTCCGTCGATGCCGGTCGCGGTGGTGGAGTGTGTGAAGGCGTCCATCTTGATGCCGAGCGCGCCGAAGTCGACGTGCCCCATCCCGGCGAGCACCCAGGTCGTACCATCGCACGCGAACATACCCCACTCTCCCGCGTCCAGGGAGCGGATGTTCGTCGGCGTATCGTCGCGCACTGTGAGCAGCTCACCGAGTGCACCTGCTGCGTTGTAGACCATGAACCATCGGTCGACCGCGAGCGCTTCGGCGGGCAGCGTCACGAGGCGCGTGCTGCCGTCGGGATCCAGGACCTGGATTGCGCTGTCGGCGATCACGAGGACCTTCGTTGCCGCGAGCGTCTCGACGTTTCGGGCGGCGGCGAATCCCGTGCTGAGGATGTCATTCCGGAGTGCGGTGAGGTGGTCACCGAACCGGAATCCACCGAGGAACGGGGACGTGTAGGCCCCTGTGAAGGGAGAGGGAACGCCCTCGTCCCCGTTGAGGTAGTCTTGCTGTGATTCAGTCAGAGCGCTGGACATGGGAATTCCTTTCCATCAGGCAGAAATGAAACGGGGGTATACGCCCCGTACGAGCGAGTTAAGCTATTCCAAGTTGGAGTATCGCACAGAAGAGTGCGTATCTGAAGAAGATTTTGGTTGACAGAATCTTAAATATGTGAGAGAGTTCTAGTTCTTAAAAAAAGATAAATATGATTATGCTCAATTGTGTTGACGAGGGAAGGGAAGAGTGGGTAGAGTGGGGGAGTAAGCTCCTCACGCGCGCTATCATACTCCGAATTCTTGATCTGTTTCTTGCGCGCGTGAGGGTGCTTTTCTGGGTACGCCGCGCTGCTCTGTTCTACTTAGAGAAACAGAGATCGGGAGATTGCCCCCTATTTCTCAAGTAGAATTGTGCATAGATAAGGGTCACAGCAGGGTCAGGGGCTCTTTGTTTACGGACACTTACAAAAACGAGACTCGATTTTTCGGGGCGGTCATGCACAGATTTACTTTCCGATGGTTACGATCCGTCCACGGTGAATCTGCCGATCTCTGAGAAAGGATACCGCATGGGTTTGAACTGGTTCGAGGATTCTTCCCAACATGAGGAAGCGTTCTCTCAGCACGACGAAACATCCTCTTACGAGAATTGCGTGGGCGTCAAGCTGACCCGTCTCGCTCTCTTAGTCCGTTTCTCGAACGGCAAGACCAGGTGGGTTCCGCAGTCCGTAATCGACGAAGACAGCGAGGTGTATCAGGAGGATGAGGATGCGGGCACTCTGATCCTGAAGCGCTGGTGGGCGGATCAGGAGAACATTGACGACTTGGTCGATCAAGATACAGGCTTGTCCTCCGAAGTGTTGGAGATGCTGGAGTGAGAAAAGTTACAGTAGAGCAAATAATGGATTGGAAGCCGTGCCCTACGTATACGGAGGAACACGTCAAGACGCTTGTTGGGGAGGGTAAAAATCCCATCGAACTGCTGGACCTTGCTATTCCGGCGAGACATCGGGTATGGGCGGGGTTGCGGTGCCTATCTTTTGTGGACAGGTTGATGGCTATTGCTGCGTTTGCGGAAAGGGTGCTATTGTCGCTCAAGCGTAACTGTCCAGAAATGTGGCCGCTTTGTGCCGCAATCCGGACCACAAGGTTAGTGGCGATGGGGGAGATGCGGAGGGCGGATGCTTTAGTCATTAGAGAGATTTTTCGCTTCTCCGCTGCATGTGCTTTACGTGCGGGAGACGTGAAGGGGGGTAGTGCGATTGACGCCATGGCTGATGTCATTGACGCTGCAGTAGAAGGCTTTATCCCTCTCATACCTCTTGCGAAGGAGGGTGGGGGCGCGGAAGTGGAAATACTGCGAATTTACATGCTCGGGGAGGAAGAATGACAGGCACCGTCGAGTACCCTTCCACCCTTCGTCCCGCAGATCGCTGCCGCTGGCTCCTCCGGTGCTGGCAGGACCGCGTCTCCGTTCCCGCCCTCGAAGTCACGCCATTCGACCGCGTCCTCTGGGAGGCGTTCAACCGTGAAATCAAGACCAACATGGAAATCCCAGAGCTGAGCGACGACCGCTGGATCACGTTTCTGTCGTACTGGGAGCGGACGGGGAAGACGCGCCGCCTCTGGCCGGAGATGGGGAAGTTGCGTCGAGAGAAGCGGGACACGGTCAGCGCGGCGAACGCTGCCCTGGACACGCTCAACGTGGCTCGAGCGTTGGGGATAGGTGACTCTACCTGCCCGCTGTGCGGGCGGGACGGCGTGCAGCACCACGTGGACAAGAAGGGGAAGTCGCGGTGGAAGCACGCGCTGTGCGGGGCGTCGGGGGGTCCGGGGAACTACGCGGAGGCCGTCCTGGGGCAGAAGGGCGTGTTGCCCTTCCTCGAAGACGCGATGCGGAAGGAGATCCCCGCGCCCGCAGGGTGGGCCGAGAGCAGGGAGGACGGGGAAGAGGTAGATGACACCCCCGACGCGGACGGCTCCGCACCCACGATAGAGAACGTGTCGACGGTGTGGGGGGAGTGCGCGGCGCTTCGCGAAGTCAAGCAGTTCGTGCGCGTCAGGGGGGACATCTTACTTACCCCTGCGGACATCCGCGTCGTCGCGGTGAACTGCGTCGGAGTGATGGGGGCAGGCATCGCGCTCCAGGTAAAGGAGGCGTGCCCGGAGTTCTTCGCCGTGTACAAGCGCGCGTGCGATCGCGGGGACGCGCGCCCGGGAACGATCGTGTGCGAGGAGGCCGGGTGGGTCGGCATCGCGACTAAGGACGACTGGCGCGATCCGTCCTGCTTGGAGTGGGTAGACAGCGGCCTCGCGGCGTTGCGGGAGTTGCTAAGTAGCAGGGACGTTGCCACGGTGGCCGTACCGGCGTTGGGGTGCGGGTGCGGGGGGTTGGCGTGGGAGGACGTCTCCCCACGCGTGCGCAAGTACCTGGAGGGTTTGAAGGCGTGCGTTCTTTCTTTCCTCCCGGAGAAGGGAGACGGACCCGCCGCGGTACCGCAGGCCGTGTCTGCGTACGCGGTAAATTGTGGGTGGGATCCGGCGACCGTCGACGCGAGGGAGAAGGGCGCGGATCTGGTGACGCCGCTTCGGGACGCGCGGGGTGAAGTACGGAACCTGCAATTCCGATCGGTGGAGACGGGGAAGGCCAGGCTCTACCGGAACACTGCGGAGGTACTCGCGTACGGGGAACCGCACGAGCTGGCGGGGGCGCACAAGGTGGTCCTGACTGTGGGGAGCGCGGATACTCACGCGGCGATGCGTGTGGTGGCAGGAGCAAGGGCAAGGGCAAAGCGCGTGCACGTGAGCGACGCCTATGACGTTTATGCGGGGCGTCCGAGCGTGTACGGCAACCCGTGGTCTCACTTCGCGGACAGTGCGGCAGACTTCCAGACAAAGACGCGGGGGGAGTCCCTGCGGAACTTTGGGGCATGGCTTCGCGGGGAGTTGAATGTCTTGCCTGATAGGTTGGCAGCGCTACTCGCGGCCCTCGACGAACTGCGGGACATGCGCATCGCGTGCCACTGCGGGAGGGGGGAGGCGTGTCATGTCGACATACTGATCCGTTTCCTTGAAGAGCGCGACAGGGTCGTATGCGTGGGAGCGCCGTCCGCCCGCGATCTGGTGCGGGTGGGGCGGTTGGTCGGTCCGAACGCGCGACTCTTGATCGCGGCGCAAGGGGGGGAGACGGCGCTCGAGGCGCTACTCTACGGTGGGGCGCAGAAGCCAGGGAAGGTCCTGGCCGTGAGCGGGCACCGCATACTGGACGTGGGGCTTGATCGCGTGGCGGAGGAAGCTCTGGCCGTGACGCGTCCATCAAAGGTGCTGACGGGTATGGCCGTTGGGTGGGATCAAGCCGTGGCGCGAGCGTGTGTGAAGATGAGCATACCTTTCACGGCGGCGGTCCCCTGCGACGACTATGACGCTGTCTGGCCTGAGCACGCGCGTGTCGCGTATGAGGTGTTGCTGCGCCAGGCGGAGCACGTCGAGGTGGTGTGCTCCGGTCCGTATCGGGAGGGGGTTCTGCGCGCGCGGAACGAGTGGGTGGCGCGGAACGCTGAGGGCACGATCGCGCTCTACGACGGGAGGGAGAAGGGGGGAACGGCGGGGTACGTGAGGGAGTGTAAGCACGCGGTTTGGAACGTGTGGCCGCTGTGGACGAGGGGGTGGAAGGTGTTCGATGGGGGCCTGAGTGCCATGATGCGTGAAGTGGGGGCGGAGAGGGCGGGGGAAGAGGTGAGGAGGCAGTTCGAGTGAAGAATAAGCACGGCATACGTGTGTTGAAATCTAAGCAGACATACCCGAAAGGGCGTTCTGCGCAGTACATGAGTATGGGGGAGAGGGAGAAAGAATGCGACACGTACGACGTGTATCACGAAGGATGGAAGGATGTGCAGCGAGCGAACGATTCGACGCAACTACGGTAACCCTACCGTACGCAGAGAGCAACGTGCGGGCGGTCTACTCAATCCTTTCTGAGAAGAAAGTAAAAGTGGTGTCTGACGAGCACATTGTCGCTACGCTGGAGAAAGGAGAGATCGCATTCTTCGTGTGCGAGAAAGCGTCACTGGCGCGCAGGATCCGGGCGTGGTTACGGGGCGTGAAGTGGAGCGAGACGAGATATGAGTGGAGTATGCGTTGACCTACCTCCTCTACTATCACACCAAGAACCCTGTCACCCTTCGCGTTCACCTCGCGGTGCGCACGGATCTTGCCTACCCAAGCGTGGCGGCTATTCTGCGAGACCCAGATCTCCGTCGCGGGTCCCGGGGACAGCTCATAGTCGGGATGCGTGCTATTTCGCTGTGTGAAGCCTCCGATGCTATCCTGAGCGCGGCGGAAGATCTAGTGATTCGAGCTGCGTCGGAGCATGCCAGCGGCGCCAGGGCGGCACATCCTATGCGGGGTAAGAGGGATAGGGGGTATGTGCGGAGGCGGGCGAGGGTGGCGAAGGGGGGTGCAATCTCGGATAGCTTCGCGAAGGCAACGCGTTGAGATCAAGCTTAAGCTCACTTCCTTCCAGATATTTACGCTCAAATACCTCTCCCAAGGCTGAGTAACCCTTGACGCACCCCTTCCTCTTGTGGCAGAGTGAAGCATGGACAGCTTTGTACTCCGCCACTTCTACGACCACGCACTCGATCTTCCTACCGAAGGGCAGACTTCTCAGCCTCGGCAGGAAGAGCGCTGGATGCTCGTAGAGGACCCCATCGACCCGATCCAGCGCACGGTGGAGGCTGTCTACGAGAAGACGTCTCGCGCGGGGAGGATCCAGGCCCTCCGGCGGTCCCAAGTGACGCGAGGGTGGGCTGTGGACCCAGAGACGCGGGAGAACGTTTTTTACGGTAAGGCATGCTGCGCGAAGACCGTGACCGACGAGACTAATGCGCAGCTCAGGGAGAGGCGCAGGGTGCGGGTACCTGGACACGCGGACGACGCGATTTTCTGCGACAGGTGCGCGTCTGAACTCTCCGCGGAGCGTGAGAAGTGCAGGTGCGGCGGGGTGGGGAGGCAGAACGGGGAAGTCACGTGCCTCGCTTGCGGTGCCGTGTACAAGCGGGAGGTCAGGCTGGTGAGTCCGAAATGAAGAAAAGAAAGCCAGCGCCAGTCAAGATCGACGCGTGGGACACGACTATCCCTCCGGAGAACCGCGCATACTTCAAGCGTCTCGGTCTGGTGCCCGACAAGCACGGGCTCCCCATCGCCACCGACGCCACCCCACAGCTCTTGCAGATCGAGCGGTTGCGGCAGTCTTCGTTCATTCGAAACACTTACGTGGGTCGTCTCCCTTCTGCCCCGCGATACATGACGGCAGATGCCGGGGGGATGGGCGTCACGCGCAATGCCTGGCGGGAGCCGATCACTGACACGCACTTGCGGCAATACGGGCGCAAGAGTCCTGTGGCGGTCAAGTACCGGCAGGGGTGCGTGTCGCAGGTGTCTGCCTGTTGCGAACTCCTGATAGGAAACCGCAGGGACCGCCCCGACCAGATGGGCATCAGGTTGGGGCACAAGGATCGAAACAGGGGCGATCCAGACCCGGAGGGGTTCGATAAGGTCATTCGCATCGCAGAAGAGATCCTGCTCGAGCCGCACGGGGGGGACTACAGGTCTCCCCCGACACTGAGCTTCCAGCAGTTGATCGAGGGTTTGTACGGGGATTTTTTTGACCTGAATCGCCCGGTACTGGAGATCCTTCGGGAGGGAGACAAGGTCGTCGGTTGCCGCCCCGGTGACGCGGGTGTCGTAATTCCTGCCTGGGACCTGGTCAGGCGCTGGACGGGCAAGAACGGGTTGATGGCGGATGGCAGGAACCTCCAGAACATCACGGATCCGGAAAAGCTTGAGGCACTGGCCAACGAGATCTGGAAGCGTGACAGGGTGTCTGTGGACCTCCCGCGAGCGGAGTGGGTGGTCTACCGCGACGGGCAGGTGGACGGGGCCGTGGAGCCCGGCGTGTTGATCGTCCTGCCCATGCAGACGTCTACTGACATCAACTGGGCTGGGCATCCCCCATCTTACCTGCAGCTCGGCATGGAGTTCGCCGCGATGTCTTGGACGATTTGGGACTATCACGGGCGTAAATTTACCGATGCCGCGTGGGCGTCGATGCTGATCGCGGTGATCGGGGAGGGGTACGACGACGAGGGGTTCAATGAGTTCTTGCAGAATCTCCGGACCACGAAGGGTTACCAGCGGGCAGGGTTGCCGCATGTTGTTCATGTGGCAGACGGTGGAGACATCAAGACCGTCGATCTGAAGCCTCCTCTGGCTGACGCGGAGTTCGGAAAGCTTGACGAGCGTGTTGACGCTGGGTTCGGCGCGATCGTCCGGAGACACCCGGAGATCATTAACGGGTCGGTGCCATCCGCGAGTGGTCCGCGACTGTCAGGACCGTCTGAGGAGATGCGGATCCGTTTCGCGCGGGAAGAGGGAACGGTCCGCGATGTGAAGCACATGGCGGCGGTCATCAGCCGCTTCGTGCGCGTCGCGGTGCACCCGGACATGCGCGCGTATCCGGTGCTGCCCGGACCGGACCGTCAGAGCGTCGTGGAGCTCTGGAGTAAGGAGATGCAGTTCCGGCCCGTGAACCAGGTACTGGTTGAGCAGGCGGGAGAAGCCCCGCACGGGTTCTACCTGCCGCCGGAAGAGCTGGCAAAGGCCGGTGATGCGGACCGGAAGAAGTGGTGGGAGAACCCGTACAACTACCCGATCCGGCAGGACATGGTGGCTCTCGTGCAGTTCTGCATGGGGCTGCAGAAGGGAGCGCAGGACGGGCCGCCGCAGGTGGGGCCGGACGGGAAACCAGTGCCTGCGGGGCCTGTGACGCTGGATCACGTGCCGGGGCTGGGTAAGCAGGCTGACGAGCAAGAGCAGTCGGAGGGGCAGGCTGACAAGGCTGTGGCTGACAAGGCTGTGGCTGACAAGGCTGTGGCTGACAAGGCTGTGGCTGACAAGCCTGTGGCTGACAAGCCTGACCCCATGGCGCGCATCCGCGCACTAGTCGCCAAGGCAAAGGAAAAAAGAAACGTTGCGCAACAATAGGTGAGCTATGTATCTAGGTTTCCGTTATCCGTCCGATGCCCGCCCAATCGAATACTATCCTCCGGCGGGGTTCGTGAGCGGGAACGATTTCGACGCCCCCGCTTCTCTCGGAGACTTTGCCGGGCCGTCTCCGTTCTCCCGCACTACCTACACGATCGAGCCTCCGGCGTGGGTAGCGTCGTATAAGGTGGAGCTGTACCTGTACGATCCTCTGACGAAGAAGGCGATGCAGGGAGTCGTGCCCACCGGATACACGGGGGCGCTGACCGGCAACAGCGGTCCGATAGTGCAGGATGTGCACGGGTACTGCGCTGCGCTTCGCTTGGTTGACGTGACCGCGGGCGCGGGCGTGGGCACAGATCCCTTCACGGTAGTCCAACGGTGGGAGGATAACCAATGAGCAGCACACCTAGCCTGACGACGCGGTTTACCCTATCTTTTACGCGAGACCTCGGGGCGCAGAGCGCCGTGGTCAACCTGTCCACCGAGCGGAGCTACGAGGCCACCGCCGGGTACGACCTCGGCCAGGTGATCCCCCTCGCGGTGGGGGCAGTGGATACCCCCATCACCCTGTCGAACGATTGCTTCTTTGCGGCGCTCGAGGAAGTGGACGGGGAAGAGTTTCTGGTCAAGGTCGGGTCCACGGGTGCGCAGGCGCTGCGGGTCACCCGCCTCGTGATCGAGGGCAAACTTAACTCGCACATCGCCATCCCCTCGGGGACGATCCTGTACCTGTCAAACGACGGTAGCGCCGCCGTGCAGGTCAGGTTGACGTGGGGTAAGAAGGTGACGCCGTGACGAGCGTAGTCTTTGACGCCGTGCACTGCCGACGCTGCGGGCGGGGGGCCATTCTCCCCGGACCGTGCCCGACGTGTGGTCCCGCAGGTCTCGATAAGAGTAAGGTGTACCACTTCGTGCTCGAGGGGCAGGGACTGTCAGCGCGCGTGCCGGGGGACCCCGTGCTGTGGAGGTGGGGGTGTCGGTCTGAGGCGGAAGCGCGGAGGCGGATACCGGAGATCGTGGCGGAGTTCTCGCGGAAGAGCATACCGCGAGACGCGGTGCATCGGGGGCTGGCGCGGGAGATGACGAAGGGGGAAGAAGGGGGATGGTACATGGTGTCGGCGCGTAGAGTGACGAAAGTTGAAAAAAAGTAGTTGACGAATGTTCCCTTTCTGAGGCATCCTCTCAGCACGGAGCTGGTGAGCTGATTTCGAGCTCAAGCGTAGCGCCTTGACTACTCAACAAAAATATGGCACGCTCACGGCAGGACACGCTTACCTGCTGTTGGAGGCCACCGTGCACGTTCACCTTACCCAAGATGCCCTCAAGGGCCTCATTCCAGACGCTGATATCGACGGTTGGATCACCATGCCGTCGGGTGCTTCCTCTCCAGACGCGGCGCACCGATCTCGCGTACCGATCAAGCACGTGTCGGTGGGGAAAGACCGCGTCGTCGCGCGCGTCCACCCCGACTGGCACCCAGGTCACTCGAAGGCTAATCCTACTCAGGCTGAGTTAAAGGAGCACGAGGAGTCTTTGAAGCGCCTGAAGGATCAGGAGATTGTGCTCGAGGGAGACGCCCTTGCGAAGCACCGGGAGATCGCGGGGAAGGTGGCCGAAAACAGCACGGGGTTGGCGAAGGATGTTGCGGAGAAGAGGGCGGCTAAGCTCGAGCCTGCGGTAGTACCCCCCGCACCCGAGAAGCACAGCGCCCAATCCATCCTCTCCGACATAGACGCCCACCGTGACTCCAGTGGCGGGCACGCGAACGAGAAGGATGACGTGGGGTGGGACGGGAGCGACAAGGGCATCGGCGGGCACCTGGCGAGCACGCCGGAGGAGGACTGGACTCCGTCGGACTGGGAGCGAGCGAAGTATCTGCTCAAGAAGTACAAGAAGCAGCACGGCATCTCACTCGCGGACATCGAGATGCCGGAGGGGGAGGGGGAGCGCGGGCACAAGGGCGTCTCGATCGGGAAGGACGGATCCGTACTGTTCGACTATCCCTACGACGAGTACCTAAACAGCCAGGTGAGGGGGGCGTTCGGAGCGCGGTGGAACGGGGGCAAGCGCAAGATCGTCGGCAGCGTGGCGGATCTGGTGCGGGGTTTGTCCAGAGAGGACCCCCTGGGAGGTCTGGAGGATTGGGCAGAGCGGCACGGGTTTGCCCTGTCGGCATCTGTCAGGGATGCGGTGGGAAAGGCAACAGAGAAGCAGCGGGCGACGAACGAGAAGGTCAAGGCCCGGGCTGAGGAGCTGTTCCAGGAGAGCATGGCGGGCAAGACGGAGGGGCAGCGGAAGGCGTTCGATGACCTCAGCGCGAAGTTTCCGGAGGTGGGAGAAAGCGCGAGGGAGAAGTTCAAGGAACAGGCGCGGAGGGAGGTCGAGAAGAGGGAGGAAGGGGAACAGGCGGCTAAGGAGGGGAAGAAAGTTTTCAGTACGCCGTGGGATGACAGGAAGGTTGGGTTCGGGCAGCATCGGGATAAAACGTGGAAGGAACTTGCCAAGACGAATCCTGGGTACCTGGAGTGGATGACGACGCCGAGCGCTGATTTCAAAGGGGAGAGGTTGGAAGCGGCGAAAGCCGTATTGGACGCACACGTGAAGGGTATCGAGCCTGTCGTGATGAAGAAGGAGGTAGTGCCCCCGAAAGCCTTTACAAAAGAACTCGAGACCCCCTGGGACAACGTTAAGATCGGCGGAGCCAGCAAGTACGCTGACGTCACTTGGGGGGATCTCTGGAAGGAGAAGCCACGGTCGATAGAATTCTACGCGACGGACCCCGGGATGCGCGAGAAGTCCCCCGGAATGGCTGAGATCGCCTCAGCACTTCTGGCGGCGAAGCGAGACGGCAAGGAGTCTCCGCTGGTCAAGGATTGGAGGGAACGGAAAGAGAAGAGGGAGAGCGCGGAGGCCGATCGTGCCGCTGCGGTGAATCGCATGGAGAGTGCCAAGCGAGACACGACTGTGCACATGATGCCAGAATTCGAAGGGGGTTTGCTCGACCCGAAGATGAAGCACGTCGATCCGACGACGTATGAGCGAGACAGTAGCGGTCAGCCTATCCCCGGAACGGCAAAACAGGCGGGAGTTCGACCATATCAGGCGCAAGCTGTGAATTTTATGGCAGAAGCAAAACGCTGTAGTGATTTTGACGAGATGGGGCTGGGAAAAACTTTAAGCACAATCAACGCTGCGCTTCTGCTCAAGCATCGCGGGGAAGTAGATGGCTCCGCTATCTTACACCCACCCTCCCTGCTCAAGAATTGGCGCGACGAGCTCCAGAAATTCGCACCCAAGGCGCGCATACTGGAGTGGGCCGGGACTGCGGCACAACGTCGCGCCGTGTACGAGAAGGCGAAGAGGGACGGGTTCGACTTCCTGCTCGTGCCGGACTCCATGATCATCCAGAAAGAGGACGGACCGCTCATCGGCGAGTTGTGCGGCGGCGAGCGGGTCGCGAAGTTCGTTGACGAGGCGCACTCCCTCAAAGGGGGGTCCTCTGCCGTTAAGGCGAAGATGACGCTGATGGAGGCAACGTTCCTCCAGAATGCGCCGGATTCCGTCATGTTCCGTGGGGAGGCTGCGGTACCGGGGATGACGTCGGAAGTTCGGAAAAAGATGTACCGGGAGGATAAGATCCACAGGCAGTGGACGTTGACTGATACCTGGCGAAAGTTCAAGGCGCAGATCCAGAGCGGGGGTGACGACGCGATGGAGGAATTGACTTCCGGCGTGGTGAAGGGGAAGCGCTTCGGAGCTGTGCGACAGTTCTTCAACAAGGGGCACTTCAAGTTGCTCACGGCTACTCCGGTCCCGAACGACCCGCGGGAAGCCTACAGGCTCATGCAGCTCGTTGACCCGGCGGTCCTCGGGGATCGGAAGACGTTCGAGGATCGTTATCTGATCCGAAAGAGCGTAGGGGGGCACGATCGCATCGTGGGGTCCAAAAATCTCGAGCAGTTGCACGAGCAGCTCAAGCCCTATTTCATCATGCGCAAGCTTCGCGATCCGGAAGTGGGAATCCATTTACCGCCACTGGTGACGGAAAAGCCGAAACTGAGCATCGCGAACGAGCAGCGTCCCTACTATCGCGCGGCGGTTGCGGACGCGATAGATGCGATCAACAGTTCGCCGAGTGATGAAACCGCTACTGCGCTCGAGAGGTTGGCTGGTGCTGACGACACGATTGACTTCGACGCGGAGGCCGCCCGAGTTGACACGAGCGACAAGAAGCAGAAGAAGAATATCTTGACTGCGCTTCTTCGCCTCCGGCAGGTGGGTATCTCTCCGGAGTTGGTCGACCGAAATTATACCGGACCCGCGCCCAAGATCGAAGCTGCAGCGCAGGCTATCCGCGACCACCTAAAGTCGAACCCGGGGCAGGGAATCGCCGTTTTCTGCGAGTTTAACGGCGCCTTCCCATTGTTGCAGCGTGAGCTCATGAAGGAAGACGAGGATGGCAACGCGGGGCTGGGAGAGCAGCACTTCGGGTTGATCACGGGGGATACTCCACAAAAGAAGCGCGACAAGATTCAGGATGGGTTCAACGCGGGGGAAGTTCCGGTAGCGCTAATTAACGTTCGAGCCGGTGGGTTGGGACTTAATCTGCAAAAGAATTCCAGTGCAGTAATCCACCTTTCGAGCCACTGGAACCCTAAAGTTGAAGACCAGGCAACGGCGCGCGTGTATCGTCCTGGACAGCAACATAAGACGCTCATGATGAAGCCTCTTATGGACGATCCTATGGATGCGCATATCGAGGATCTACACACGCGAAAGCGTGCCACGGAAGACGCGATTCTCCTCGGTAAGGAGAAGCAGTTAGAGGAGAGCGGGGACGACCAGGTCAGAGAATTGAGGGCGTTACTACCCAGGCTCAAGGAATTCGAGAAAACACTTTGATCGGAGATACTATGCAGATGACCACCAGTGAGGCCGTGGACATGGCGGCGCAGTACCAGTCGCCGCTCAACCGTCCCAATCTGTCGGTCGCGGAGTATCGGGAGGTGTGCCAGGCAGTGGCGACAGCTCTCCACGCAGGGGGACTGACAGTCCCGAACTGGATCGACCCCTCCTCTCGCCACATGGAGGTGGTGCCGGTAGAGAAGGGCCTCCCGGATGGCGTTCACGTGGTCTTGCGCGCGGATACGGTAGCAGAGATGCTCAAAGGGGAGAAGCGCGTCCCGGAGAGTGAGATCAAAGGGTGGATTACGGTGGGGGAGGAGGGAAACAAGCACGTGATCCCCCTCACGAAGGATTCGAAGATCACCTATGCGGATCCGGAGAAGCATGAGGAGATTGTGAGGAAGATCGCGGGACGCAGCTCCCACGAGCCGTCCGAAGACGAGTACACGAAGCAAGAGCTCGAGAAGCACCACGTGTCTGAGGGGACGCGCGTGCAGGGGTACATAGATACTGCCACGCAGGAGCTCGAGAAGCTTCGTGCGAAGCGCGGAAAGCGTGCTGAGACGCAAGAGGAACGTAGCATCGCTGCTCGGATAGAGGAGGCGAAGGCGCACCTCCCTGGCGGCGAGAAGTACGAAACTGCACTTCCCGCGCGTGAGAAGCGCATTCGTGCGACGCACCAAGCGATGCTGGCGGATCGGAAAAGAGCGAAGGACATCCAAGATCGGAAGGACTTCTTGAAGCGGGCGGGGGAGCTCCCCGCGCCTGGTGCTCCGGACTTCAAGAGCGGGATGCGGAACCTCGGGGAGTATGAGCGCGCGGGCTCCGCGTTTCACGATCGCTTCGGGTCAGCGCGTGACCGCGAACCCTCCGCGAGTATGGCGGGGGCTGAAATTGACTCCAAGTTGCTGCCTCCAACTGCGATGCCCGAAGAGTTGCTCGAGCAGCATGCGGGCTCCCCGGAGGCCATGGAGAGGCTGCGACTTCACGCGAAGGACAGGTGGGAACGCGCGATGTACTCGAAGCAGGACCTGGTGGACGGGAAAAAATACGATCCGCTTACCGGGGAGGCGAAGAAATTCATACACCAGAAGGATCGCGCCGAGCACGCAGCGTTGCAGCGGGCAGAGAATTACTGGAAGGAAGTTGAATTACGCGCAAGTCATGCGGTAAGCGCTCCGGATATGCTGAAACAGATCCGACAGGACTACGCGGAAGGACCTCTGCAGGGGGACGCCAAGTCTATGTCACGTGAGGATCTCGATCGGGCGCACGGTAACGCTCTGGCGAATGCGGAGAACAATTTCAACTCTCGCATCGGGAGACTGCAGGACTACGCGAGCGCCACCACAGATCCGAAGCGCCGCGGGGATTTGGCGGACCGAGCGGAGAAGCTGAGCGCGGCGAGGGACGCGGAGATGGAGAGACTGCACAACGAGCACCCAGCAGTGCAAGAAATAAACAGACGGAGGGATGAGAGAAAGCAGCAGCGTACGGAGTCCGGCGATGCCTGGCAGCAAGCTGCCCACGCCCACGACTACACCAACGAGTACGGCGCCCGCGTCCCTTCCCTCGGTAAGGATTCCGACGACATCTTCGGCGAGTGGCAGCGCCTATCAGAGTCGGACCCCTTCCCGTCGCAGCGGCGGGTAGTGGGGCAGATCGTTGACGGTGGCGGGCGCTACGCGTGGCAGAACGGGGAGATCGTCCGCTTGCACCCTGCGCAGGGGAAAAATCTCGCGTCGTACGCTCCGGCGACTCGAGCGGAGAAGACTGAGATTGACAGAGCCATCCGGTCCGGAACGTTCGAGGTGAAGGCGCTGCCTCACGAGGGGATCACCGGGAACAAGCCGTACAATCGTTTCGACCCGAATCATGCCAATCACCCTGGGCACGGGTACTATGACGAGTTCCACAGGGCGACAGGGAACCCGCTCGAGGGGACTTCGGAGAAGACGAAACTGGATCGGGAGATGGGGGAGAGGAGGAGTAAGCGGCAGGATGAGGCGGTCGCGAAGGCACTGGGGGAGTTTACGGCCGTTGACGCGAACGAGGCGGAGTCCGAGGCGCAGGCTATGCTCGAGGACGCCTACGAAGGCGACCCTGCCGTAGACTTCGACTCCCCCGAGCACTTCGTCAGTGCCGTGAAGGCAGCCTGGGGGGTGAAGGATACCGCTCGAGCTCGAGACGATGCCGAGCATGCCACGGCGAAGGACTTCGGGAAGGAGGCGGGTAAGTACCACCGCGGGATGATGGAGGCGGGTCTCGTTGGTCCGGATGAGTTCGGGGAGACAGATGTCGAGATGTCGAAGCTGACACCCTCGGAACTGCGGGAGCGGGAAGGAGAATTCGAGAAGCAACAAGTCAAGAGGCACGTCGAGTTCAAGACGAAGCACCTGGGAGAAGAGGACTACCCGCAATACCACTCTCTGATCGGCTCAGAATCCGTGCCGGAAGAGAGGCAGATCGGCTTGTTCGGGGGAGGGGGACGGCCGGCGAGGAAGGTGGATCTGGCTATGCGGGGGCGCAACCACCGTCTGGGAGGCAAAGAGTATGCCGTGCATCGTCGGACGCAGGGGGAGCGCGGTGGCGAGTGGGAGGTGCACCCGGAGCCGGGTGCACCGCTCGAGGTGAACGACGACGGCGACGAAGTCGCGGGGGAGAAGCAGCACTGGTACCCGTCGAAGGAAGACGCCGTGCAGGCTTTCGCCCGCAAGCATGCCGGCAACGCCGCGGTGAAGGTGACGCACCCGAATGCCGTTGGGGCATTTGAGGAGGCGAGACCGAAAGAAGAGCTGCCGGAGATCCGCGCGGCAAAGTGGCAACAAGTGGTCCGTGACTGGACTCCGGAGGGGAAGGAAGCCTACAAGGCCGAGTTGCAGCAGCACAAGGAGCGGTACGAGAGGAAGAAGCAGGAGGCAGCAGACCGGGAGCGCGGACGAGAGAAGGATAGGGAGGCAGAAGCGGAGCGTAATCGTGAGATGCAGCGAGCGTTCGCGGCAGAGAACGAGAAGCTTCGAAGTGCGCCGGACATGGTGGGGGCTGACGGGGTCCCCCTCCACACGATGTCGGCGGACGAGTACGCGAAGAAGGCGCAGTCTGAAGCTTCTCACGTGGTGATGAACCACAAGGAGGGGAGGCGTAATACCCTCAGAGTGGATGGAGCCACCCCCCTGGGGACGTACGGGTACAAGGCCCCGAAGCGTTACAGGGTGCCCGTGGACAAGGTAGAGGAAGCCAGGAACCAGGGGGCGAGTGTGGCGCGCGAACAACAGGAAGTTCACACGCATCCGAAGCGAGCGGAGGCGAGGCGTGAGCATGCCACCGCTATGCGACAGCAGAAGTTGAAGGGCGGGTAACCAATGCCAGACTCGAAACTAGAGAACGTAGACCGTTGGGTGAGTGTAGGAGAGGGGGAGACCGTCAAGCACATCCCGATCGTGGACGGGAAGATCGGTCACATAGAGGACGGGAAGGGCGTGCCGAGGGGAGACCCGCCGAAACATGTGATGGAGAAGATCCACGCGGGGACGAGGGATCCGGAGAAGAAGGCTGCGTGGGAGGGGAAGCTGGGGACACAAGTGAGCGAGCCTTCCAGACGAGACCTGGCTCCTGCTTCGGAAGAAAAGTTGCGAGCGATTTCCGAAGAGTTGAAGATACCTTTGGACGGCATCGTGTTCGAGCGCGCACTCGCGACGTATTATGACGCAAAGGATCCGAACGCGTGGACGCATCGGATGCAGAAGCTCATAGAGTTCAAGCAAACCACTCCAGACCTGGATATGAAGAGGTACAAGGCACTGGTGCGTCGTTTGGATGAAGATGGTGTGCTCTATCCGAAGAAAGGAGGCCTCGAGAAGATGCGGGAGATCCAGGACTCTCGGAAACCTCCCCACCAGATGACAGAGCAGCAATTCAGCGCCCACGTCAAGAATGCTATCGGGGCTCTCCAGACCGTCGATCGGTCGGAGTTGAAGCCCGGGATGAAGGTCGTTTCTTCGCAGAGTGGCAAAGACATCGCACCCGGCGGGGTGTACGAAGTCGAGAAGGTTTCCCCTTCTGGCCACACAGTGACGATGCGCTTCAAGTCCCTGTCTGGGGACGTCGACCACTCCTTCACCTTATCGCAGACTGCGGACAAGAAGGAGCCTTGGAAGTTCCAGGTAGCGACACCTGAACTTCTCGCGTTGGCAGGCAGGCACGAATCGCACGTCAAGAAGGCGATCGAGCGTGGCGATCCGGTACCTCCCGAAGTGATGCGCGGACATCTGGAGCTGGCGCTCGAGCACGGGCTGCCCACTGCGGATCCCGCTACCGTGCAAGAGTACGCGAAGCACGTGGCAAACATGACGCCGGAAGAGTTTAGAGACGTGCTCACTGACGCTTACCTCGACACCGGTCACCCCTTTCGCCAGAAGATACGCGCGATGGGGAACACGGAGGAGGCGAAGGAGTTGGTGGCCGAGGCGGCGGCGCGCGGGGATGCGGAGCGCGACGCGTTCAGGGGGGTATACGGGGACGTGGGCGGGTGGGCTTCGAGGCACTCGTTTAACACGCTGGATCTGGCGAAGGTGCACGCGCACGCGGTGGGGATGCTGCGTAAGGAGCGCCCCTCTTCCGAGGTATCACGAGACGTGGAGTCCCTCCAGCAGGACGCGTCGAAGCTCCGACAGCACGCTACTTATACCGATGCTGAATACGAAGACGGGGGAGATCTCGATCCTGAGAAGTACGCTGCGCAGATGCGCAGGCTTGGGCTGTCGGACCCGGCCAAGCTCACCCTGCAGTCTTTCTTGAACCAGCACGTGACGGGGGACGGCGTTGCCTCGCACATGGTTCATCCCTTCAAGTCTTCAAGAACGGCGGAGCTCGAGTCCGATCTCCGCGCCGCAGAGAAAGCGTTTCCCGGGGCTACTACGTCTCCGGGTGGGCAAGTCGTGAAGGAGAAGCGCGCAGCATACAGGGAGTCTCTCGACAGGGACTACGAGCGCGCCAAGGGGCAGCATCAAGTATTCGTGGAGCGCGCGAACCGACATCACCCTGCCCTGGAGAAGATGTACGAGTACGCTCGTCAGTGGGGGAAGCAGGGGGACGTGTCGACGCATCGCGCGGCCAGCAGCGCGTACGACGTGTGGGATCAAGAACACTATTGGAGGATGCAGATCGCAGCGGGGAGGATAGGTACTGGAGAAGATCCCGAGACTGTGGCGCGAGAGGAGGGGAGCAAGCTCAAGGACTGGATAAGGGGGTTCAACTCGAAGCAAGAGGAGCGCAGCAAGGCGTGGATGAAGGCGTTCAAAAAGACGCCGCTGTACCACACCAGCCCTACGGCGGGACCGGGCGCCGCAGTGGGAGAAAGTGAAGCGGATGACGCGATGCGTCACGTGCTGACGATGTACAGGAAGGCGACTGAAGAGAACGGCGTTCCCTCAGATTCGGACCGCGCGACGGCGAAGCGCCTGGACGTGGAGGCGCGGGAGAAGAACAGGCTCAAGCAGGAAGATGCACTGCGGAAGCCCGCTCCTGTATCGGACGCGCCTGTAGAGGCAGCACCCGGCAGCATCCCGGAAGGGATCCGAAAGAAGATAGAGGAGCTGGCGCAAAAGGAGCACGGACCATTCTCAGAGGAGAGTGTGAGTGAGCTCTCTCCCTTTAATCTCGACACGCATCTTCGTATAGCTCGGCAGCAGAAGCGGGATGCGGGGAAGGCGCGCTCTCCTGACGCGATCGTAGCCACGGCACTCAGGGAGCACAGGTGGACCGTTCGTCCCGAAGAGAGGGAGGCGATGCACCGGCACGCGGCGTACCACGTTGGCAAGCAGCAGGTGCTGGCGAAGGATCGTCTTCATGATCTCGAGTCCGCCAAGAAGGCCACCGCCCCCACCTCTGGCAAGGCCCTTCAGGATCGCCAGAACGAGAACGCACGGCAGCTCGTCCCCCCGCACACATTCAACCACGACGCGGGGCACGGCGTCGGCGACACGATCACGCACCCCAACAACGCGGAGTGGTGGTCGGACGGGCGGAACATCCGGCTCGTGAAGCACGCGCCGAAGGGGCGCGGTCCGGCGGATTCGCAGTTCAGTGACCAGCGCATAGGGGAGTACATCCGGAAAGCCGCGGAGACCTCGAAACCGTCGAAGGTGATGGGGGTGCGCGCTGACTCGGAATCCGGACCCGTGGTTCACGTCGAGACTGAGGCTGGTACGCAGGCACGGTTTCCCGCGCACCAGTTCATGAGCGTCATGCAGCACGGGGACCGCGTGACGTCGCAGGGGATGGACGGACCGGCGGTCATCTGGAAGGGAGAGCAGATCGTGGGGGCGGTGTCGCCGATGAAGAGCAAGCCGCACCAGTTGGTGCGCAAGGGGGCACAGCCTGAGAAGCGCGTGACGGACCGGGAGCGGGCGGCGGATGCTCTGGAGAAGGTGGGAGAGTTCGGAACGGGGGGAGCATTGCGTGACCTGGTTGGGGTGCCGGACGAGAAAGTGAAGGCGGAGACGAAGCGGGGAATGTGGGTGCACGAGAACGCGGAAAGGAACCCGGAGTACCTGCGGATCCAAGAGCGAGTCACCAGGCAGGGAAAGAAGAAGTACGAGCTACCGGATGTGGGGGTGGGGGCGGATACACTCGCGGGTGCGAGGGTGCGAGCTGCGACGCTGGAAGCGTTGGCAGATACGCGCGTACCGGTGAAGGACATTCCCAGAGCTGACCTCGAGGCGTGGAACGACGCGCGGGAGGATATGAAGCGTGGTAGCAGCGTTGAGCATCCGGATAAGTATCTGGAGAGGAGGGGGAGGCCGGTATCGGATAGGGTCAAAGCGTTGGCGCGGTAGGGTACACTTTCTTAAAAAGAGTTGTTGACATTTGTGCTACTTTGATGTAATGTCTTCCTTTGAACAGGGAGGAAGTAGACGATGACGCACGTATGCCACTATTGTGAGAAGGAAGGGGCGGAGTACACTTGTCCGGAATGTGACGAGTGGACGTGTGAGGACTGTTTCACTCCGATGACGCAGTGGAATGCGGGAGACGCCCTTCCGTGCCTCGGGTGTAGCAACGAGTCGGAGCGTCAACGCTCTGAGGAGTGTAGTCGGGAAGCAGAGAAGAAGATGTTGGAAAAGCAGCTCCGGGGCACAAGCAATGCCAAGTCCCGCGCAAAGTACCACTCTCCCGAAGCACGCGCCAAGCGGGAGAATACCAAGCGTCTACAAGCAGAGAAACGCGTGGAACAGGGGCGGAAGCTGCTGGAGAGCGTAGCAGACGTAATGAAGGGCTTCTCACGGTTCTTCTAAATGCTTTCGTTCGCACGAATCCCCATCCGGGGGCCGGTAGAAATCCGGATTGCAGGCTCTGGTAGTAGCCGGGGCCACAATTTTAACACTTCGGGGGCGACGTGGTTTCGATGGGGTAATAGTATCGTGGGAATGCGCGCAGGTATGGCTCCACCTACGGGCCGACCAATAGACGCGAACAACAACGCGCACTACGCTGAACCGGCCAGGATGGCCGCGTAAAGCCGTTTGTCAGACCTCTCCGGCTGGGGGGTCTGGCGGGCGTAATCAATCAGCCTGGCCCGCAAGTAGTCCACCTGATGACGACCGGCGGGTGAGATAAATATCAGGGTGGCTGAGACGGGCAGTGCCCCTGCTGGCCGCTCGAGCCGAGACAGAGTAAGGGGCTACGCGCGTAGAGTTTTCATGTGAGTTATCTCAGACTCGGGTTCAACTCCCGACGCCTCCACCATTTTGTTAGTTATGTATCTCTGGTGGGTAAGCCGTATAAAGCATGTCGCGCTCCGGCATAGTTAGCTCGGCCACTGCCCACCTTTTCAAGATACTGGTCATCCCACCCGTTGGCACGCTAGACAAACCCATCCGTTCTAAGGTACAATCGCACCAACTACTTTTCTTTCCAGCGAGGTACCCTAAATGCTAGTCCTATCCCTCGAAGCACTCAAAGGCTACATTCCGGACTCAAATATCGACGGTTGGATTACTCTGCCGTCGGGTGGATCGGCGCCGAACGCAGAACACCGGTCCAGAGTCCCGATCAAGCATGTGAGTGTCGGTGCGGGCAAGTTAGAGTACCGCGTTCATCCGGACTGGGATCCCGCTCGTCACGTGGCTTACGAAGACGGCAAGCCGCGCGTCTTATCTGCGGCGGAGAAGAGGGCGGACGCAGAGAGCCTGGCCGACCTGAAGAAGAAAACGTTCACGCTCGAGGGCGCGGATCTGGAGAAGCACCGGGAGCTGGCACGGAAGATCGCAGAGGGGAGCACGGGAAAGGTGGCGAAGGAGATAGCGGAGGCGAGGGTAAAGAAGCTCGAGCCGGGGGATGACCACGCAAGCGTGGACAAGGAGGCGAGAGAGACCCCCTACTGGAAGCGGGCGGAGTTTGCCAAGAAGCACGGACTGCCCGTGGAGGCGATGGGGAAGGTGGCGACGGATAAGATGACGGCGGTGTGGGTGGATTGGGGGAAGGTGGGAGGGAAGGAAGCGGTGGAGCCGAAGGTAGAGCCGAAGGTAGAGCCGAAGGTAGAGCCGAAGGTAGAGCCGAAGGTAGAGCCGAAGGTAGAGCCGAAGGTAGAGCCGAAGGTAGAGCCGAAGGTAGAGCCGAAGGTGGAGCCGAAGGTAGAGCCGAAGGTAGAGCCGAAGGTAGAGCCGAAGGTAGAACCTGATACCAGCACCTGGTCTTCCGCCGATCACTACGCCGAAGCCGATCGCCGTGAGGATGCCGGTGACGCAGACGGTTGGCGCGAACACCGCGCTCTGGCGCTAGAAAAAGCAAAGGTCGAAGAAGCGGCTCGAGCCAAACAAGAGAGACCCAAGCCGGATCGTCTCGCTAAGCTGAAAAAAGATCATGGCTACTCTGATGGTATGAGCGTGGAGTTCGCCGATCATGGTGACGGGGAGGGGAGGTCCGAAGGTGTCGTGACGGGGGCCGACGCAGACGGGGTAGATGTGATGTCACACCGGACCGGAGAAAAAGTCCGCGTGCCCTGGGACAAGTTCAACCGGGGGCAAGTAGGCGTGAAAGCTGGGCCGTGGAGGGAAGATCCCGATGTCGAAGCCGAGCACAAGAAGCTGATTGACGCGCACAAGAAGGTGGTACCTGTTATCAGTGAGCAGCTCGAGAAGGATCGGGTCGAGTACGCCGCTCTGGAAAAGAAGGGCGTCACGAAGCGTGGGTACCCTGCGAATACTCCGGAAAAGATGACGGCGGATAAGCTGAAGAAGCAGATAAAGGAAGCGCAGGAGTTCCTCGATAGCAGTGACGACACGCTGGCAAAGCTTGAGGGAGCGGAGGGTTTGGCAAAAGCGCGACACCTGGTCGAAGCAAAGCGCATCTCCGTGGAGAATGCGGCGAAAGAACCTGAGTTGCCCAATACCCCATCGTTCAAATCGATGGCAGAGGCGGAGGCGTGGGTGGAGGAGCAGCGGGCGGGGCGAATCGCACCTAAAGATGTCGACACGGACGAGCGCTCGGGTCGTCGCCTCTATCAAGACGTGGGCGAGAAGATCGGCGGCGCGCGCAAAGACAAGTGGGCTGACGTTCATGCGGGTAACCTCGACGAGATAGAGCGGGCGGGCTCCGGAGTGGCATTCAGTACCGTCACCAAGGAGAAGGTCCTCGGCAAGCACGACCCCCAGCGAGACAAGGACTTCGGGGACACTCCCGCCGCGTCGTGGCTGAAGAGGCAGGTCTTCGCCTCAGTAGGGAGTAAGCCCAATATCCCGTCTCTGAAGTCAGGGTCGGACAGGGAACTTGTCAAAGCCTGGAAAGACGCCTTCCCCGGTGTCACGATGACCGCGGATTCTCCGCAGGCGCGGGCACTGTACGTCTCCGGCATCGACAAGTTGAAGAAGGGTCTGGACACGTGTCGGACGGTCAAAGATGTTCACGATTTTCTGCAAGAGTGGGACGAGGAGCATGGCGGGAAGTGGCAGAGTGAGACTGAAATAACGCATTCCATGGCTGCGGATCTAGAGAAGAGATTTCCGGCGAGCTGGGGCAGTGGGGCGCGGTTTATACACGTGAACGGGAAAGAATATCACGTGGGGTACCATTCCTTAGAGCCGGCAGGTCTTCGTCTTGGGAGTCGTAACGGTAAAGATGTTCTTCGTCAAGATGTAGCAGATCCCCTTGAGCGGAATAGACCGCGCCTTGAGAGCGCAGTGCTGGGAAAACGCTTTTTTGAGGGGGTAGTCGAGCGTGGGTACGGTACGGCGTTTGGTAAAGAGGTGTCTCGAGCGGGGTATTACGAGAGGAGCCCGGATAAGGAAAAGAATGAAGCCTACTGGCAGAAGACATACCCGGAGTGGGAAGGGGGAGAACGCGAGAAGAAGGAGAGGGGAGAAAGGGAATCTCCTTTCGTCCTGACCAGACGCGAGGGAATACCTGAACGCGTAGGTGGCCCGAAGATCCCAGAAGCTGTGAGTGTTGCGGCGTCGGAGGTGGGGGACGCCGTGGCTGGTGATATGTTGTTTGACTATTTTGGGTTTCGGGGCATCGAGTACGGTAACTGGGTGAATGACGCAGATGCTGCTGCACACGTGAAGCACGCGTACGGAGCACTGGCGGATCTCGCGGACCTCGTAGGAATCGAACCTTCGCAGATCGCCCACGGCAAGAAGCTCGCCATCGCGTTTGGCGCTAGGGGGAGCGGGCGGGCGAGCGCGCACTACGAGCCAGACCGTGCCGTTATCAACCTGACACACACTCGAGGCGGGGGTTCCCTGGCTCACGAGTGGGCGCACTTCATGGACCACGTGATGTCTGGCGGGACGTTCGCGGTTGAGGGGATGTGGAGGCGCATGGCCGCCGCGTCCCATGGGGAGACTGCGGCACAGGTGCATCCCGATGTCCAGAGGGCATTCGCAGACGTCATGCGCGTGATAAAGACGCCGTCTGCGGAATTGCGGGAAGAGTTGCAGAATCGCACGAATCAGGCGTACTCTGAGGTAGAGCATGCGCAAAAACTGGACGCAATGGCTCCCCGCGGAACGGAAGAGCATGCTGCACGACGCAAGGAGTGGCAGGAAGCCTCTGATCGGTACAAGGAGGCCAGAAAGCAACAGACGAAGCACCGCGGCTCGAGTAAATTCGCGACGCATGCGGAACTCTTGGGGGACTATTGGGTAAGGCCTCACGAGATGTTCGCACGCGCGTTCGAGTCCTGGGCGGAGGATAAGCTCGAAGCTGCGAAGCGCAAGAATACTTACCTCGTGGTGGACACGCAGCGGTTGTACAACGTCACGCGGAAGACGAGAGACGGTGGTACTGCGCACGGGTTGGAACCTTATCCGCAGGGTGCGGAGCGGAAGGTCATCAACGGGGCCATCGACAGGTTGGTGGAAAGTCTGGCGCGCACTAAGGAACTCCAGAAGGGCGTCTGGAAGAGAGTTTTCAATGTGGTTTCGGTCGGAGGTGGGGAGTGATTCTGTTATCTAGCGCAGCATTCAAGGGTCTCATCCCAGACGCGAGTATTGACGGTTGGGTCACACTGCCGTCGAGTGCGTCCTCTCCAGATGCGGAGCATCGCTCCCGCGTGCCAATCAAGCACGTGAAGGTGGGCGCCGATCGTCTCGAGTATCGCGTGCATCCGGATTGGGACCCAGCAAGGCACGTAACCTACGAGGGGGGTAAGCCGCGGGTACTCTCTTCGGCAGAGAAGAAAGCGGATGCGGAGAATCTTGCAGATCTGAAGAAGAAAACCTTCACACTCGAAGGTCCCAATCTTGAGAAGCATCGGGAGTTGGCGAAGAAGATCGCGGAAGGGAGCAAAGGTATCGCGAAGAAGATTGCGGATAGTCGAGCAGAGAAGCTCGAGCCCCCCGGTCAGGTACACGCGTCTCACGCAAGCATCGATGCCGCTGCTCGGCAAACTCCCTACTGGCAGCGGGAGGGGTTCGCTCGAGAGCACGGGTTGCCCCTGGGGGCGCTCGGCAAAGACGTCACCGACAAGATGACGGCGGTGCGGGTGGATTGGGGTAAGGTGGAGTACCAGCCTGCGGGGGTTGGGACGCACGCGGAGAATCCTGACCCGGCAAAGTCTGAATCTATCGCGACGACACTAGCCCGCGTAGGGGACGCGTCTCAGGCGCGGAGAAACAAGTTGATACTCTCGCTCGCGGAGCTACCAGATGGAACCAAGGTGGGGGAGTGGGAGAAGACGACTGTGGCGGGAGACGCGTTCTGGCGCAAGAAGAGCAAATATGCAGCCTTGCCAGAGGTGGGGGACAGGGAGATCCACGAAGCCCTGGTGAAGCATAAGACGCGCCAGACGCGCGTGGAGGACCTGTCTGACGTGGAGTTATTAGCGCGTCATCATGAGAACAAGAATCTCTTCGCGCACGGTCGCGGCAATACTCCGGAAGAGAATACCAGGTGGGATGAGGCGGTCGCAGAGGCGGATCGTCTGGGTAAGGAGGGCTGGAAGCGGGGCATGTACCTCGAGGCGAGTAAGGCGCCGCCGCGGAGCGTAGAGACGATCAAGAAGGAGATAGACGCCGTCAACCAAAAACTCGATCGAGCGAATATGTCCGGGCAGCGCTTGGGGGGAGAGTACACGCACTTGACCCGAGCTCGAGCGACGACCAGGGAGGCGCAAGCCGGGAACCTGGCGAAGAGAAAAGATAGCCTTACGGAAGAGTTGCACCGCGCGACAGAGGGGGAGGGGATAGACGGATCCTACACGTACCCGATATCCGGGAAGAACGGATACCCGATCTGGCTCATGGACAGGCCGACGGACGCGGACCGCGACAAGTATCCGTACGAAGTGGTGAAGGCGTTGGCGCGTGGGGAACAGGTACCGGAAGAACAGATCAGGAATGCACCCGGTATTCTCGAGGCAGCCGAGAAGTTTGAGAAGAGGGTGGGGCCGGGGGGTAAAGCGACGGCGGATAGGGTGAGAGAAGCGTTGAGCAAGGGGAGGACCGGTACGATCAGAGAGCACCTGGATGGGCACAAAGAGCGGACTGTGGGAAAGTTTCTGGATCCAGATTTGAAAAAAGAGTACAAACTCAAGGTATACTGGGCACGGCAACTAGGTGGGTATGGGTGGAAGGTCTGCGAAGGAGAGAATGAAGAGAAGTTTCCAGGTATGAACGAGGGGACAGATCCTATTGAGAAAGCTCGAGCCAGGTTTGAGCAGTATATGAATATGCGGAAACGACCGGGGCAGGTGGCCCCGTTTCAGGTCATTGTAGACCCATTGAAAGACAAAGATACTGTGACAAAAATTAAGGCTGTTCCTCGAAGTGTTATGAAGACATTTGCAGGGGAGAGTAAAGGGGGAGGGGGTACGTGGAAAGAGGAAGGAAAGACGCTCATTTTTACGCCGCGTGCAGTATCGCAATTTGCGCAAGGTGGGCACTCTGAGGAGTTGAAACAAGAGATGCAACGGCGCGGGTATACCGCAGCGTACGATGCGCGTCATCATTATTTTGAGCTCGAGGAGTAACCGTGCCATTCCCCAACTTCCACGCCGCACGCCAGCGTGACCCCAACACCTTCGATCGCTTCATCACGCAGCGTTCGAAGGCCCCCGGCGTCTCTCTCATCCTTGGCTTCAAGGGTGACGATGCCTCCGTCCAGTCCGTTCGCTTCGATCGCAGGTTGTGGACGGAGGAACGCGCCAGGGCCTGGCTCAGTAAGCACGGGTATAGCGATGAGCAGTTCGAGCGCGCCGCAGAGAAGGGACAGCAGTCCTTCAACAGTGTGAGCACGGACGTGGTGCCAGGGAGTGCGGGGCCGTATGGGGGGCAGAATACGGAGCATGCGCAGCAGGCGGACTTGTTTACTGAGCACGCTGGTGAGCACGCTACCCGCCAGGCAGACAAGGGCATCCAAGGCTTCATCTCCGTCCGGGACGACTCCCACCCGAAGCACGCCGTTCCGGTCGACATGCAGTCCGTCCACGGTAACGACGTCACTGCACGTACTCCCTGGGGCGCCACCTACACCCTCGACCGTCGCAAGCAGCTCAAGTCCGCCCTGTCCGTGATGCGCAACGTGAAGGACCAAGCGGCTCGAGCCAGGGAGAGCAAGCGCATCCAATTCTTGACCGGGGCGCGCAAGACGGAGGCGTCAGATCCGAAGCTCGCCCGCACTGCCACCTTCTCGAACGGGCACCTCGCGGTGTCAGCAAAGCACGGGAGCGCTCAGGCGCGAGCACTGGAGAAGATGGGGGCGAAGCACGTGCCGGGTAGCGGGAAGTGGCTCCTGGACGTGGAGGGGAAGCGTGACGACGCCTGGGACTTCCTGCACGAGCACGGGTACAAGCTGGATGAGGATGCGCGGGACTTGATGGGGGATGAGCCGGAGGAGATCGAGCTGGACGCGGAGAAGGGGTTTGACCCCGCGCAGACCCGGGACCGCAAAGGTAAGTGGGCGCGGGACCCATCTGCGGATCCGTTCAATGATTCGGAAGTGGGGCGGATCGTCGCGGAAGCTGATCGCAGCCTGTCATTCGGTGCGGCCCAGAGGCTCGAGAATCACTTCGGGTGCGAAGCGGACGGCTCCGGCGCCGAGTACGGTTTGATGTGCCCCGACGTGGGGCTGACGTACGACCCGCCGGAAGATGTGCAGCGCGAGCTCGAGAAAACGTTCACACCCGTGCGGGATGCGTTACGCGCGAAGTTTGGTGATACCGTACACCTGTACCGCGCGCAAAGGCCGCTCAAGGGGAACGAAAAGACGCCCTTTGCGCTGTCCTGGACGTCGAGTCGACGCTTCGCTGAACACTGGGGGCAGAGCGGGCTTCGGAAAGAGTACCAGTGGCCGATACTGAGCCGAGACGTACCGATCGCCGACATCGTGTGGGCGAGTAACCGCGCAGGACAGCGAGAGTTCGTGGTGCGGTACAACGCGGAGATGCTCAAGGGGCGCGTCCCAGACTCAGAGATCGACGGATGGATCACCATGCCGTCGAAGGGGACGTCTCCGGACGCGGAGCACCGTGCGCGGGTGCCGATTCGGTACAAGTCGGTCAGTGCGGACAAGGTGGTAGCTGAGGTTCACCCCGGTTTCCACCCAGAGTCCGGAGACATCCACAAGGACTCGATTGTGCTCGAAGGGGAGAGTTTGCGGAAGCACCGGGAGATCGCGGCGAAGGTGGCGGAAAATACTAAGAGCAAGGTGGCGAAGGAGGATGCGGACAGGCACGTGAAGGCTCTGGAAGGAGTGCCGGACAATGCTCTGATCGTAGCTGTCAGGAAGAAGGGAGGGAGGGCGAGACCACAGGATGTGTCTGGGGTTGAGCACGACGATCGCTTCGAGCAGGATCCAGACGCCCCAGGGTACTGGCGCGTGAAGGGCGATCCGACTCTGCGCGATCGTCCCTGGGAGCTGAAAGAGAGCCAGTGGCACGCGGCCAAGCGCAACGACCCATACGAAGAGGAGCGGGAGGACCTTCGATCCGCCCTGTCCACAGCTAGGTACGCCCACGAAGAGGCACGGGAAGCTATATACTACAAATTTGACCTGGCATACCTATACGCTAAATACAGGCACCCGTCTGTTGACGTGGAGAAGCACTTGGCTTCGTACAATAGGTTGTCGAAGCAGTTCTCCGATCTGAAGGATGAGAGCAAGCGCCAGAAGCTTACAGAAAGGCTCGAGGCTGCGCAGGGTCAGGTCGCGACGGATGCCCGGATGTACCTGGCGTCCGGGTGGCTGGATCGCAGCGGATACGAGCAGGATGTGAAGTACGCGCTCCTCAAGCTGGATAGCTCAGCAGAAGCGTTACGCGACGCGGGAAAGAAGTACGCCTGGCATGCTGTGAAGCACCCAGAGGTGACGGGGTCCTGGGACGACATGGTTGACGCGGCGATAAAGAGGGGGGAGCCCCTCTCCGCCGAAGTGGGAAAGAGGCTGCACCCGCACTTCTTCAAAGGGAGCGAAGACAGCCCGTCGTGGGCTGCGTTCCTGGAGAAGCACGCCAAGCACCCGCTGGAGATGAGTAAGGACGCCGTTAGTGTCCTGGCGTCGACGGAGGCTAACGCGCCTTACCGGGTGGAGTTCCGGAACCCATACTCGACGTGGACGGAGGTCGTACCGCATGCCGATGTTGCTACCCCAGATCAGGCTATCGACGTCGCGCGCCGACAGATGGCAGCTCGAGAGAGCGAGAAGCCCGCTGCGGTGCCGGAGTGGTTCGAAAAGGAGCATCCGGAGCACGCTGAATCGCTGAGAGATCTGCTGCGGGTAGAGGGTGCGGAGAGCAAGGGGGAGTCCATCCGGAAGGGGGTGGACGCACTCGCGAAGGTGCCGGCTCCGCTATTGAAGACGCTTCGAGACTACGGGCTCAACGGCGTGCACGTAGGTTCTCTGCTCACGCCAGACCTGGATCACCTCAGTCGCTTGCGCGGGGAAGTGCTCGTCCCGAAGCCCTGGGACACCCGGACGTCCTACGACGACATCCACGGGGTGTTCGCCCCTGCGCAGAATGTAGCGGTGGCGAATAACCTGTTCGACGCCGGGGACGGTAAGTCGACGTCGGATACAATCCTCCACGAGCTTGGTCACGCGGTGGGTCACTTCCTGGGGTTGAACGGGCGGAAAGAGCTGCTTGACGCGCACACCCGCCTGGCAAAGAAGGGGAAGTTGGTTCCCTATCTGCATCGTACCGGGGGAGGGGACTGGGACGGTAGGAAGGAACTCTTAGCGGAGGGGTTCAAGGACGTGCTCCTCTGGGGGCCGAAGAAGGCAGCCTCCGTGTACGACAGGCAGTTCGTACACTTCCTGCGAGAGTTCTTGGCGAAGCACGGTGGGCCGGCGGTTCCTGCGCTCACCCCCGCTGACATCGACTATGCGGAGTACGCGACTCCGGAGCGGAAAAGCACCGTGGCACGAATGCTGCGCGAGAGGAAGGTGCGCGCACTTACGAAGTCCCTCGCGGAGGCAAAGAAATCACTCGCCAGGTGGGAGAAGGACGGCGCGTCGGACGCGGATCTCCACCCGTTCCGCGTAGACGTGAATACCACGCTGCAGAGTCTGAGTAGTGCCAAGAAGTCCGAGAGCTTCGAGTATGAGGCGGAATCTTACCTGAAGGAGATGCACCAGAGCTGGGCCACTCTCGCGGACATGGAGACGGACCCGACCAGTGCGCTGGACAGCGAAGACAGCCGCAAGATCGTGGGAGACTGGATCAAGTATACCCGGGAGCTAGGGATAGACCCTGAGTTGAGCGAGCGCGCCGATGCGTTCGGGAAGAGGCATAGGCTATGAGGCGATTCAGCATCACGCTAGAGGACGGGACGATCCTGGACGGGACGCAGGAGGGGGAGGACCCCGTTATGCCGACTACGGCGCAGTTGGCCGTGAGGGGGCTCAGAGAGCGATCACACGCGCTCGAGAAGGGCTTCGACTCCTCCGAGCCCCGCGACTCCGACGGCCGTTGGACAGTCGACACGGTCTTTTCTATCCCTAGCCCTCGGGACCACTCCCCCGTCCCGATGCGCGTCACGGAGGTCACTCCGGATCGGATCCGAGTCAACTACGCCGATCGCGCCGAAGGTGGCGTGTCCATGCCCCGCGAGTCCATGCGTCACTTCGTGGACGATCTTTCCGGTCGTGTGACGGGGACGCCGAATAGCGCAGACCCTCGCGTCAACGCCGTTTTGCGCGGGGAGGGGGAGTACCTCGGGCGCGGCGACGACGGGCTCGCCTTCCGCGTGGGCGACCACGTGGTCAAGGTCAGCACCACCGTCCCCTACCAGCCAATGAACGACTACCATCGCAGCCCGGGAGACGCGCAGCAGCGCATGCTCGAACAGTCTCGCGTGCACAACGAGATGCACCGGATCGGGATACCCGGGGTCTTGCCAATCGAGACGAGGGTGCACGGGGACAAGGCGTTTCAGATCCAGCCTCACCTGGACACGAAGACGAAGTTGTCCGCCGACCAGTTGCATGCCGTTCTCGCCGGCGTGGAGGCGATGCATGCGGCTGGGTACGCCGTGAACGACCAGATACAGGTGGGGCTCAAGGACGGTGTTCCGCATCAGTACGATCTGGGGAAAGTTGGTAAATTGAAAGAGGGACTGGCGGGGAAGTGGCAAGTGGAGGATGATATCTCTCACGTGAGGATGCTCGTCAAAGATAACGGGCATAATCCTGATGACGTGTTGTCTCCCTGGGTCGGGACGACGCAGGATCAGGTCGACGCACAGTGGGAGCTGCTGGAAGACGCGTCTGATGGTATACTCCAGGATCTGGAAATGCGGGATGTCCTGATGAAGGAGGCAGCGGACGCGAGAGACGCGAATCTGTACCTGGTGAAGAGAAACGGCGGGAGCATGCTCGATGTGTTCAAGAGGTACCACGCAATAGTGAAGAGGATCGCGGGATGATAGTGCTCAAGAGATCTACCGTAGAAGAAATGCTCAAGGGGGCGCGCATTCCGGATTCTGAGATCGATGGTTGGGTCACCATGCCCTCTGCCGCGTCGGCGCCGGATGCCGAACACAGGGCCAGGGTACCGATTAGGTACACTCAGGTGACGGACAAGAAGATTTCTTACGAGGTGCATCCCTCCTGGGAGGGGAGCAAGGATCTCAAGGGCAAGAAGTTATCGATGACGGGGGAAGCCCTCCGGAAGCACCGAGAAATCGTGGCTAAGGTAGCCGATAGTTCGAAGGACCCGATCGCGGAGAGGAGGGCAGAGCGCGCAAAAACTGCGGACCTCTCCCCTGAAACAGTAGACGTGATGAACGAGGTCAGGCGTGCCGCTCGTCAGCACTACGGGAGACCCATCACGGAAGAAGAGGCGATCGGGACGCAGGGAAAGAGACCGTATCGTGCGCGTGCTCTGGACAAACCGGAGAACGCGGGGTATAGCTTGCGCACAGATCCGGAGTTCGAAGAGGTCGACGGCGGGAAGTGGAGGTTACGCGGGGGTCCGGATATGTCCAGGCCGTGGGAGGTGTACAAGTGGGAGCATGAAAATTTTGTGAGTAACCTTCCCGAAGAGCGAAAGAAGCGGGAAGACGCGAGCGCGATAGATAGTGCACAAAAGTGGCAGGAAAGCCCAGAAGGTAACGTACACCGAGACCGACAACTGATCCTCGAAACGATGCGGAAGGCGGCGGCGATTCGAAACGGAACAGAAGAGCACCCCGACAAGACACGGCCCGTGTATACTCCTGGGCGCGTGGAGGGGGACAGGTGGGTGGAAGGAAAGGTCGAAGACGTTCCCTACATGAAGGGGAAACGTCCTACGAAGTGGAGTAAGGACATCGCGGCAGGCAGGATGAGTGAGAGCGAGATTTTGGACTTAGCGCGCAGGGTAGTCCGCGGAAAAGTAGACATAGAGGACGGGGACTGGGCGAAGTATCGCATGCAGTACCCCTTGGGGTATATGGAGGAACAGGAGAAAGAACTCCGCGAAAAGAAAGCGGAACTTGCGGAATATGTGGCCGCGCACCCGTCCCCTCCTACCTGGTTTCAAAGTGTTAGCGAAGCCATCGAGCGCGGAGAAAAGTTCGATGTTATGAGCGCTGCCAAGTTGTATCGCGATGATGACGTCTACCGCAAGTACGGAGATTCTCCTGTTTTTGATGAACTTAAAGAGGTGACGAGTAAGAATCTCTTGGATCGATCCGCGCAAGACGTGCGTCGTTCGGCGAAGGTCGAGATGGGGGATGAGAAGCACGTCGTTTCGTTCGTGACGGGGAGGGGAACGCTGGTCACCGAGGTTCCTGCGACTGAGGCTAAGACTGAAAAGCAGGCTATAGTTGTTGCGATGCGGAAGAGAAGGGAGTATGAGGAGAAAATTCCTCCCGGTGTTCCGGACTACTTCAAAGAGGAGCATCCGGAGCACGCAGCAGCAATGGAAAAAGTGGTCCGTGTACAGGCGGATGACCCGAATAGCCCGGCGATGAGGGGGTACTTAGCCGGGGTAGCTCTGTTCCCTCCTAAACTACTGCATGCCCTACGCGATAGCGAGCTGAATGGGATCTACATCGGGAATAAACTCTTCACGGATATGGATCACATGCAGCACTACAAAGGTGCGAAGCATCTTACTGAGGCATGGGATACGCGGGAGTCGTGGGATCAGGTAGGAGGGTGCTACGGTCATGGGGAGATCGTGGCAAATGCGTTGCAGAGTGGGTACGAAGTCACGATGGCGCACGAAATTGGCCACGCGATAGGAGACCTGCAGAGGTTAGACGACCACCCTGAGCTGATAGCGGCGCATGACAGGCTGGTCGACGCAAAGAAGTTGTCACCCTATTACGAGAGGACGGGAAAGGGGGACGCGGTCGGGCGGAAGGAACTACTCGCGCAGGGTTTCGCAGATCTCCTGATACAGGGAAGAGAGGCGACGATACGCGAGTACGACAGTCGCTTTGTTCGGCTCCTGCAGGAACATTTGCACAAGTACGGCGGACCGGAACCGGAAGGATTGCGTCCGAGCGAGATGACACCAGAAGAGTACCACGCAGATGCTCGCGATAGAATTTTGCGAGAGATGCGCGATCGATCGATGCGGAGTGTACAGGAATCCCTAGACAAGGTACGGGAGGAGGGGGATGCACGGAGGATTGAGATCTGGGAGGGAATTGTAGAGGAGGAAAAAGCGCGCCCGGACTCTGTTTTTGAGGAAAACGTCGAGGAGGAGATCAAATATTCTCACGCAGAATGGGGTAACGCGGCTTCGGTTGAGGTAAACATGGGTCGGGTAAGGGATGATGCGTGGGTCGAAGCCTCAAAGAAATATTTGGGGTGGCTTGGTACGGGGGCGCGGGATCCAGAGTTGAAAAAGTATGCGCAGAAGTTACGGGGTCGGCTATGAAGGCAAAATTTTCGTTTGAAAAAGACGGGATCATTTTTGAGGGTTGGAAGGATGTGCACCCGGGAGATCCGGAATACGAGTTTGAGATGAAGAAGCAAGAGAGGCCTTCTGCTGAAGATCTGTTGACGCATTTGCGAGAGTTAAAGGCACGCGAGAGGTTTGGGAAGATGCGGTGGATCCGTTCACGCCGCCTCAAACAGTAACAATTGCCCCTCCGGCCCCCCCACTGTCCCCCTCTCCACTTGGATCTTCTCCGCAGGAAACGCCACCCCTCCCTCCGGTGCCTGAAACTCACTCACTCCCACCCCCACTCCCGCCAGCTCTTCAGCCAGTTCTTTGTATCGCCAGTACGCCCGCGCATACTCCCCTGCCCTGTCCCATCCTACCGGCAGCTCCCGCTCGATGGCCGCCGCGTCCCGCCGCATGTCCCCTATTTCCCGCTCGAGTTTTTCAATCCACCTGGCTGCCCCCTCAATAGCGTTATCCAGCGCTGTCCAGACGCCTTGAGCTGTAGACAGCGCGCACGAGTAAACGGTTTCGCACCCCGGCAAATGCGCTCGCAAGTCAGCACGTGTCCCCCACGCAGATAGGGACAGCGTGAAGCCCGCGTACTCCCCAACCTTTACTGGGGTGTCGCTCAGCCCACTGACCAGGGAGAACAGCACCTCTCCCGCCTCCCTCTTCTTGTCGTAGTCCCTCCCCAGGATCCGGACGTGCCACGGGTCCGGTTTGTTTATCCCCGCTGCCCGCTTGTGCCCCGCTATCGCCTTCTCTTTTCTCGTCACCTCCTGCGGAATCCAGTTTTTCCGGAAGCGCATCCGCACTTTGTTCCGCTCGTACTCGTTCCGCAGCGCACTCAATTTCGTCAGCTCGTTCTGGACCCCGACGAAGATCAATACCTTGGGGTTCCCGGACGCTATTGCTTGGATCTCGCTCGCTCGGAGCACGATGTCCCCCACGTCGCCGTCGATTCTTCTCACCGTTGGGTCACCGTAGGTCACCTGCTCGATCACCCGAAGTTTTGACTTGACGAGTCCCCACATGTATGCATCGAATGAACCTTCGGTCAGGTAGAGGTAGATGTACACCGTCCCGTACCGGTTCCCCTGCCGGACGATCCGCCCGTCTCGCTGCGTTTTCCAATCCGGCCTCCAGACCGGGTCGATGTGGTGCAAGGCGATCAGGCGTTCCTGCACGTTCATGCCGGTCGGAGCACTCCCCATCAGCACGCGGCACTCGCCGGCGTTCACTCGCCGGTACAGTTCTTTGGGTTCCGGGTGGTCCTGCAAGAATTCTATCTCGTGGCGCGGTATACCTGCCCGCTCGAGCCCCTGGCGCACGTACTCGTACACGCGGGCCTGTTCTACCTGCGCTCCCCCGGTCAGGACTGTATCCACAGGCCTGTCGCTGGATGAGTCTGAGTCAGGCTCCGCTGCACGCTCCCCCGTCGGCGTCCCAAGGTCGCAAAATACGAGCTGCGCTCCCCTCTCCGCCTCCGTCTCGCGGTAGTGTCGGAGCACGTTCTCGACCACGCGATCGAGCTTCGTGTCTCGGATGGTCCCGTCCGGCGGGCCATTGACCAGGCTGGCCCAGCGCCCGTCGCTGCACACTTTGAGCATGTTGTCTTCTGTCGGCTCTACGTTTCCACTGCGAATTTGCGTCACGCGGTCCGCGATGGCGTCGATGTACGCTTTCAGGTCTCCTGAGCCGAGAGTCTGAGAGACGATCTCCTGCCCGGTGGCGAGTGTGGGGAGGGTGAGCCCCGCGTCCCCCGGCTTGCTGGTGTGCCAGGACTGTCTGAGCAGCCAGACCAGCTCCGGGATGTTCCCGAACTCGAGCCTGCTCACCACACGGTACGCGGCGCAGGACGGTTCCAGCTCTACGCTTGAATACGTCTTCGTGAACGCTCCGAAGAACGCGTCCGGCGTCTCGATTCCCTGCTCTCTCAGCGTCTCGTGCTGCTGGTACGAGGCGAAGACGAACGCCTCCGCGAGGGAGTTCGCAATAGGTGTGGCCGTCGCCAGTAGGCTCAGTCCCCCCTGCCGGTGCAGGTATCGGAGCTTGACGAGGAAATCCAGGCTAATCTGGCTCGAGCCGGTTCGGATCCCGTTCACGCTCCCCATCCGGGTGACGAGCTGCAGGTTCTTCCACACCTGCGCCTCGTCTCCGATCAGCAGGTCGAAGCCCAGCTCCTCGAACGTCACGGTCCAGCTCGAATCCTTCGCGGTTCGCTCCTTGCGGTCAGTAAGACGCGCTTCCAGGCTCTTCTTCATCGCCTGCAGGCGCTTCAATGGGATGCTCGTTCGCGCGTCGTCCAGGGACTCCTGGTCTTCGATCTCCGCCTCGAGCTGTGCTAGCTGCTCGCGCACCACGATCTCGAAGGTCTCGTCGCGGACCGGTAGCGCCTTGAGCTGCGTGTGAGACAAGATCACCACCCGGTAATCCCCCGTCGCCGCGCGGGAGAGGAATACGCCTCTTTCCTTCTTGGTGAGCGAGTCTTTCCCCGCGCATAGAATCTGGTCTGCTCGCCCGGGGAACAGGCGGCGGTAGTCGTCCGCCCACTGTGAGATCAGGTGCCGAGGTACCGTTATCAGCACTTTCCGCGTCAGCCCGAGTTGCAGGCGCTTCTCTGCCGCGGCGATCGAGCCGTAGGTCTTGCCATCCCCCGTAGCCCAGATGTAGGCCGGGTGGTTCTTGCGGTCCGCGAAGAGCACGCGGGCCACACCGTCCGTCTGGAGCTTGCGAAGCGTAATCTCGCTGTTCATGCCGGGGAAGGTCAAGAACGAGCCGTCCCAGCGGCGCTCGACGAAGCAGTTGAAGCGGTCGTTGTAGGCGTCCAGGAGGTCTTTGACTCTCTCCAACACATCGGTGTCAACGAATGCCCTTTGTGGGGAAAACTCGCCGGTATCGTCGAGACGCGCGTCGTCTGCTGCGGTGAACGCCTGCGGCTTTATCCTCCCGCCCCACAGCCACCTCACATACTCCTTCTGGATGTCGTCCAGCTTCGCCTGTGCCAGGACGCTCTGTTCCTGGTTCAGCACACGCCTCTTTCGCTTCCCGCCCCCCTCGAATGTGTCCTCCACGTCGTCGTATACCAGCGGGGTCCTTCCATCCATCCCGCACTGCAGCAGCCACCCGAGCGCGGCGCGGTCCGTGCGCCACTTTCGGGCCGTGCGGTAGTCTTCGTGCGCAGATGACCACTCGAGCACCCACGACCCGGCCACCTGATGGACGAGGCGGATGCTGGCGTTGGGCGCGGCGTCGATCAAGCACAAGACGAATGCGGTCAGGTATTGCTCCGGAACCCAGGGAGACTTCAGCGAAACGGAAACGTCTTCCGGCCCAAGGTCCTTCGGCTGCACGGTCTCGAGCGCTATCACGTTCCGGTTGTAGGAAGGATCCCGCATCGCGTGCGCTCGTGCGGTGCGCAGCTTGCGCCGCACGTTCCCGCTCAGGTACTCTTCTCGCACCACCCAGGCCCCCGTCTCCGGGTCGCGGTAGACGCGGTTTCCGAGTCTCTCTACCGCTTCGAGCGCTGAGATCCCGCAGGCGCGAGCGATCCAACTCGCATCAACGCGTCCCAACGCGTCCAGACAGCAGTAGAGTGCGTCTACCGGATCCGTGGACGTGATTGGGGTGGCTTCCGGGAAGATTGTGCGCCGGGTGAAGATCGCTTCCCTTGAGCCGTCCGAGCGCTCGAGCGCCAGTAAGAAGGAGTGGATGTCGGGGCGATCGCGGAAGGCCTTCGCCGTGCCGGCGGCAGTGGCTTTCCCGGACCGCGCGGTCGCGACGTCGTACGCGCCGGACAGGACGGACTGTGCCTGCGACAGCTCGTCGTCCGTGCAGCGCTCTACCTGGAGCTTGATGACTTGCTTCGCGGTGCGATAGACGAGCCACCAGGCCTCCTGTACGGGGTCTTTGGGCGCGAAGGTGACTGCGCTGGGGAGCGCGGCGGGACGCACTTGTAGCTCTGGCGCAGAGACTTCTTGCGCAGCAGGGCGCAAGTAGCGCTGAAACGTCTCGATCATCCGCTCAGTCAGCGCCATCGGCCCCGAGTCGACGTTGTAGCGGCTGACTTCCATTCGCCGAGACTCTTCTTCGTAGGAGTTTCGGCGGGAGTACCGCGTGGACCGATCCATTGACTTCAGATCCGCAGCCTGTGCCTCCGGTGTCAAGTCTCCGTAGCGTCCCCTATTGGCGTACATCGAACCGGTCAGTGTCTCTACCCCCATCACGCAGTCAGGGTGCCGGGCATACCACCGCGACGTGGGGATATTTACCGAGCACGAGACGGTTATTTCCTGCCAGGTCGCGCCATACGCGCCGTAATGCGACACGGTGCTGTCGGGTAGGACGTACGCGTTCTCCTTCTTTTCGCTGCAAATCTCTCGCTCCTCCGTACCCTCCCACTCGTCACCGTTGCCACTCTCTCCCTCGTGCAGCTTTCGCAGGAAAAGGACGTCCGTTACCACGTCCGTTCCGGCATTCATGCGGAAGGTATCGCAGGGGAGACGCACGGCCAGCTCGAGCCGCGCGTGCTGTGCCCACGCGCGGCGGCAGACGGGCGCCGAAGTGGTCCCGTCCAGCGTGTAGCGGGACGTGATGGCAACTGTGTACCCACCCGGACGTGTCAGCTCGAGCATGCGGGAGATGAAGTAGTTGTGCAGGGATTCCGTCGCGGCGCGGGGGTGCATGCCCGGGTCCGCGACCTTGATCTTTCCGAAGGGTACGTTCGAGACGCATAGGTCGAACCAGCCGGATAGCGTCCGCTCCCCCCGGGGATGGCGGTAGGTACGCTCGAATCCGGAACAGATCGTCTCGGCTTCGGGGTAGAGGTAAGAGCAGATCTCCGCCGACAGCGGGTCCAGCTCTACTAAGACGGGGCGCTCTGCCTGGGTTCGAACCCAGTCAGGAGCGGCACCGAGGAAGTGCCCGATGCCGGCGGAGGGCTCGAGTATGCGGAGCGCATCACGAGACGCTAAACCGAGCAGGGAGACACCACCCCAGATGGCGCGGATTATGTCGAGAGAGGTGTAGTGGGCGTTGACGGAGGAGGCGAGTATTCCCTGCCACTGCTCGTCCGTGACCAGGGGGGCGACGTCTTCGGAGGGGTTGTACCAGCGGCCGACATAGGGCTCGAAGCGGCGGGCGAGTTTCAGAACGGCGGAGTCCCCCCAGCCGGAGTAGAGGCAGAGGGCACCCCGCTCGAGATCCGTGGCACCTCCAGGCGCGGCGGAGCGGTCGCGTAAGGCCTTCAACACGCGCAGGGCCTCGACATTGTGGTGGTAGCGTGCGGTGGGGCCTCCCAGGGGGAGGGAGGGGGGAAGGGTGAACATAGTACCGGTACCTCTGGGGATAAGGCTACTCAGCCAGGCTACTCAGCCAGGCTACTCAGCCAGGCTACATTGTAGTCCCGGCACACATCCAGACAATTTCGTGAGCAAATCGGGTCCGCCAAACAATCATGCGTCAGTGACCATTGCTCTCGTTCCTCGCGCATCACGTCCCCGACCTTACCTATCGGCTCTCCCCCCTCCCTCATGTAAATGATGCACGGGTAATGCCGATCGCCCATCACAGCCATGTCGTCGAGCACAATGCCGCATCGTGCCGGGTCTCCAGCACTTAGACCTCGCACTTGTTCACCGCGCTCGAATTTTCCGAGACGGTAATTCAGGATCGGGTACTTCGCGCGCAAAACATCGGACACGCTCAGCGCAGGCAGCCCCGTTCCGTGCTGTGCAGCGGGAATCACGCGGATGTCATGCACCCCGAGCGTGTCAGCGAATCGGATAATTTCCTCCGCATGCACCTGGTTATCGGCAGTCAGCACCACGCCAACCGTAGTGTAAGTTTGCATGGACAGTTCCCGCACGGCGTTCTCAACGCGCTTGAATGCGCCCTTTCGCCCACCTGCCATGCGGTCGCCGTCCTCTGCGCAACAAGCATCAAGCGAAATAGAGAAATCGTTCGCGCCGACGGCAATCAAAGTACGGTACAGTTCCAGGTCTGCGGAACCGTTCGTACTGATTGCGATGCGCTCAACCCCCCCAGCTTTTGCTTGCACCACAAGGTCAAGCAGTCCTGCGTGTAACGTCGGTTCCCCGCCAGAAAACCGCACGTTACGAAGGCCGTGCTTAATCCACAGGGCAAGCGTTTCTGCAGCCCACCGCGTGCTCATGTCACGCCCGCCAACCGTCCGGCAGTACGGGCAACGGAAATTGCAGCGTCCTGTCAGGATCAATTCGCAGCGGACCAACGGAGACGACGCAGAAGATGTTCGCGCGCGCTCATCACTCAGCGTGTAAAACCCTATGTTTTCCAGCATAAAACCTTCAAGAAGTTTTGCAGACAGGACTCGCAATCGGCGAACTGTTCCTCAGTCATCGCTTAGGTGTCATACTTCCCCAGCCCATGACGGCACTACCCGTCTCGTGAACCTTGGCATCTTCTTGACTTTCTCTTCCGCATAATACGCGCGGTAGAGCGGGACCGCCTCCCCCACTCCAGACACGTACAGCGTCTCAATCCCCGCTCGACAAACAGGGACACGCCAGCCCCGGGACTCGAGCCATTCTGGTGGCTCCCAGAGGCGGTCTAGCGCAGCCTGAACGCTCTCCATGACGCGTCCGGTACGGTGCTCGTGCTCGAGCAGCAGTGCCTGAGCGTGTTCCCGGACGAGGTGGTACGCATGCCGGGATGAGCGCACGGCGACTGCCCAAGGGTGGTTCGGGGGGGTCGGGAGGTAGGGTGCGGGCCAGCGCTCGCGGGGGAGGTCTGCGGCGGTGCGAGCGGGGAACCAGTGAGCGGATGAGAGGAGCTGGCAGGCCTCGATCGCCATCTTGCAGGAGCGGATCGGGGCACGGCCCGGAACGGTTGTGACGAACGCGACGTGGTCGTCCACAAGGTAGGAGGCGGACAGAAGGGGGTCGGAATCGAGGAGGAAGACGTTCAAGGTGCTACCTCTATGAAGTCTGCAAAAGAGATCAGGTTGCGCTCGTATCCAGAAAGCGCATAGTACGCGTAAGCGGCGTCGAACATGTCCGGTGACAAGGCCACGTGCAGCCTCCGGATCTCTTCGGGAGGGGGCACTATGTAGTGTAGCAGCAGGGTGACGAGTTCTGTTGCGAGGCTCATGTGGACACCTCCAGCGTGCTACCGTCCGCGAAGGTCAGCAGGACGGATGCCAGAGCGTGCGAGTCGTCCACGAGGTATGCAGCGGCGCGTTGATCGCGTACCCAGGAGACGCACTCTTCCGTCGCGGGAGAAGATACCTCGTGATAGGGGAGCGCGTACTCGTCGCGCGCCAAGATGGTTCCGGATACGCTCAGGGGTACGGTACTCATTACTACTCCTCCCTCACGTAGTTTCGCCAGTCCAGCACCTTCCCCGTCAGCCCCGCGTGAAACGCTGACCGCACCACTTCGAGCGCTGTGTAGTAGTCCGGGCAGGCGGCGCATACTGCTGCGGGTGTCCCGTCTGTCTTCGAGATCGCGTCTACTACCTCTTTCGGCGGAATGAAAGAGGAGGGGTATAAGACGGGGCAGCGCTCCGCAGATACGCACCACGTTCCGTCTTCCTGGCGCCCTTTGTGAGTGCACTTCATGACGATTTCACCAACCAGGCATCGCGTCGAGCGCGACACGTTTCCAGTTTACTCGCGACGGTGGAAAAGAGCTTCCCATCCGCGCCACGGTAGTCATACTGCACATATTTGCACACGCGTCCGTCTACGCGGGCGGTGAAGGTCTCGCATGTGTCCCCTTCTTCCCATCACTGAGCAACTGCACGGTGTCCGCCAGGACCACCGTGTCAGTGTACTCCGTTCCGTCGGGCAGGGTTTGCGTTGTCGACTGCAGGCGCCCCTCTACATAGAGGTAGCGCCCGCGCTCGATATACTCTCCGACGATGTGGGAGAGGCGTCCGCGGAACAGGATCCGGTGGTGCTCGATTTCCTCTTGTCGCTCGCCCATCGAGTCGAGAAACGTCCGGGTGGAAGACAGCGTCAGAAGGACGCCACCATCTGAAGGGGCTTTATTGCCTGCCGTGCCGAGAAGGATGACCTTGTTGATACCGCGCATGTGCTCTCTCCTTGTGAAAGGTTACAAGAGGCACTATAAATCTGTTTTGAACGAATGTCAAAGTATTTTTTAAGAAAAAGTACGAGGGGATAACGGGTGCACGCATTCCCTACGGCACGCAGCCCGGGTGAGAGTAGGCAAGCTGAAGACGAAGTACCCCCCGATCGTGGTGTGGCATTCCACCGGATACGCGCGGTCGTCCCGCCACCAGAGGGTCGTCTTGCTCGGATCGGGTGTTCCCCCCACCCACGTCGCGGTCGTCCCGAAGCGCTTCACAGCTCTCCAGAGGAAGACCCTGTCGCACCCTAAGATCTCGCACGCTTGCTGTCGGTTGCCCTTCGTCCGCACGAGGGCGTCTTCGATGATTTCGTGCGTCGTGTGGGTTGCGTTTCATGCGCACAGGATAGCAGAAGAGGGTTGACGGTGTCAACAGTGCTGGAATACATTGCGATATTCAGATGAGCGCGGTATTCTGGAGAGAAAGTCTACCTACCGAAGGGGATCACGAGATGATAGTGCTCAAGAGATCTACCATAGAAGAGATGCTGAAAGGGGGCTCCACCTGTTCCGGCACACCGAAGCACCGTGAAGTTCTCGAGCGATCGATGGGGGAGTGTGCACTAACTGCCGCCCACGAGATGCTCAAAGGCGCCGCCGACGCCTGGTCTGAAGACGTCCCAGAGCACGTGAAGGACATATCCCGCGTGCTCGAGAGCATGCGGGAGGAGCTAGACGCGGTCAACCAGTACGCGCTCCGAATAGTTCGGACGAAGGACACGGATCTTGCCGAGATCCTGGCCCACAACAAGAAGGAAGAGATCGAGCACTTCGTGATGCTGATTGAGTACGCTCGGAACGCGTATCCGGAGTTTGACGAAGTGATGCGAGAGATATTGTTCGGAGGAGAGAACGGAGAGCCGAAGCTGACGCGAGCGATGCTGCGAATGCGAGGCATCGTCGCGGACAGGGCGGCGGAGAAGGGGTTTGACCGTGACGACAACACCCCAGAGTGCATCAAGTGTGCCGATGCCATGCAGGGAGTACACCCGTGAAGCCTGACGTCACCCCTGAGAAGCGCGACGCCCACGGCAAGTGGTCCACCGTAGCCGAGCAAGCCGCTCACCTATCCGGCAGCGGTGCATACGACGCGTGGATCCGCGACCAGGGCTCCCCCTCCCCGCGGAAGGAGGTTACGCTCTCCTTCGACCTGAACCACGCCCTGACGCACGCGGAGTACCGCGCGGGGAAGACCACCCACGCGGATGCCGTTGACGCCCTGCACGACGGCGTCTCCCAGCACCTGGGGGAGGCGGAGGGCCGGAAGCGCGTCTCAACCTGGCTCTCGGACAATGCGGAAAAATTAGCTGGAATCAAAGACGTCGCGAGCATGTCAGACGTCTTTGATTCCTACGGCGACCTCGGGCGCGCTGCATATGAAGAGAAGGACCGGGCAGACCAGGTGGCGCGCGATCGCGACGTCGCGCACAAGACGCAGCACGTCCAGGACTCTCGCCAACGGGCGGAGGCCACCCATCCCGGTGCCGTGGCGGCGCGGTCGGAACACGCGGAGCGCTGGGCCGCGGGCGGGGCGCTGCCGGGACCGCTGTATCACGCGACGGCGGCAGGGTCCAGCATCCTGCGCACCGGGCTCAAGTCCCGCGAGCAGTCTAGGAGTGAGGTGCTGGGAGGGGGTCCGGAGGATACCGTCTCGTTTACTGAGAGTCCAGAAGGGGCGAAGATTATCGCAGCGGCGCTGGCTGCGTTGAACGAAGCGCACGCGGACCCGAAGGTGGTAGCCTGGTTCGACAAGCACTGGATGCCGAAGGCGACGAACTATCAGCGGGAGAATGTCCGTCGATTCGATGCCAATCACCCCGAAGAGTACGCCAGGCAGGTCAGGGAGCGGATCAACGCGGTGGCGTCGTCGCACGGCGTGCAACCGGAGGCGGAGAACCGCTTTCGCGTACCCTGGATCATCAGCGGGTTGGCGAAGCCCATCGACCCGGACGAGATCGGAGTGGTCCGGGCGCATGCAAACGTAGACGCGCTGGTTGACCCAGAACGGGGGGAGGTAGTCGCGGGAGTAGGTAAAGGGCTGCACCACGACAGCTTGAAGTACGCGCACCCAAGTAGGGTATCTGGAGTGTACAACCACCCTTACCTGGATGAGGCGGCGCTGGCTACGAGAAGTGGCAACAAGAGCGAGCAGGGGGAGGTCCGCGTGCACCCGAAGCACGTGAGCGTGGCGGGGTTCGAGCCGATGCGGGACTGGAAGAGCGTGCTAGGAGAGCATAGCTCTGCTATGCACAAGGGAGCGATTCACGTGGCACCAGACACCACGACGTTTGTAGCGATGAAGGCACTGGACCAAAACGGAGCAAGTGCAAGAACAATTGCAGAAATTGTCGAGCAGATGACCCCACGACAAAACGTTGCTGCTGGGAATGCGATTCTCAAAGCATTGAATGAGCTGGACCTAGATTCATTCGAGCATCGCAAAAAAGGTCCGGGACGACTCATTCAGCGTTCTGACTTACCGAAAGTTGACCTACCGTTGCACGGTACAACCGATGGTACCTATAAGGGCTTCAATCCCGACGAGGCATGCGATGCCCTTGGCCGCTGGTCACCCTCCCTCCGGGACGCCGTGGCTCAGTGGCACGACTTAGAGACGGCACCGGACCAATCTGGAGAGATCGACGGTATTCCTTATGATGACTACGTTTTGAACCACCAGGACAACACCATACGAGAGGCGTCTCATGAGCTGGGACTGAACAGGGAGGCCGCGACGAAGGTCGTCTTGAACGCCGTGGATGAGTACAAGGACAGCATCCTCGAGGATGCTGCGGATGTCAGAGGGAAGGGAAGGTTGGCAAAGATGCGGGCACTGGCACTGAAGTATGGCGGCGATGCGTCCCGTCTGCGAGGGAAGCACGTCGCTCGAGAAGTCGGCGGCACAGAGAAGGAGCAAGCCGATCTATTCCGAGCGTACTCGATGCCCATGCGCAAGGGCACACGTGAGGTACCCGTCCTCCCCTACACGGGCTTCAACCGCCGCGATCACCCTTTCACGGGCATAATTCGCTACCAGGGCATCCCTGTCGCGGTAGAGAACCCCCGCGGGTCCCACCGCTCTGGTATTGCCCCGGACGGGAAGCCCTGGTCGACGCTCATGCACGCTCACTACGGGGAAGTGCACGGGTTGGGGGCGGTCGACAACACGGGCGACAAGTGGGACGCGTACGTCGTTCACGACGAACCAGACGCCCCGGATTCCTACACGGTCCGACAACTAGACGAGCACGGCGCGTTCGACGAGCCCAAGACATTCCTCGGCTGCTGGAGTCCGGAGGAGGCCAGGGCGCGCTACCTGGCGCAATACGACGCGAGCGGGCCGATGCTGTTCGGTGGGGTAGTCGCGATGCCGGTGGACAAACTGCGCGAGACGCTGGCGGACGACTTCTTGAGGGGGGAGTTCCTGGATGAGTTGCGGAACGTATCACGGGATATGCTCAAGGGCGATCATCGCGTCCCCAACGACAAGATCGTCGGCTGGCGCACCAACAAAGCGGAAGGCAAGGTCTTCCCCATCACGGCAGAGCAGGACGCGGACCACCCCGTCCAGGACACCGCGCTCCACGAGCGCATCCTGCGCGAGGTCGCCGAGCACCACACCGGGGAGCGCGGTGGGGATTATTCCCGTCCTTGGAATGACCCCGCCTTCAAGAAGCACACAGGCATCCCCGAGGCGCTCGAGACGATGCGCAAGCTGTCGCACCACGCGCGAGAGAAAGAGACCCTGCGGGAATCCTCACCAGAGGCGCGACTCGACAAAGCCGGACCATGGGCGAAGCGCTCGCTCGAGGGAGCCACACCGCGTCACCTCGAGCATGCCCTGGCAGGGGCAAAGATGCTCCGCGAGCGACTGGCGGATCCGGCAACGGTACCGCGACAGACGTACATCACCTATAAGCACGGTCGCCTGGCAGCCCTAGACGGCGCCGTACCGTCGCATCTGGCACCGGTGGCGGGGCAGCAGCACCGCGACGCCGTGCGGGCGGCGCTGGCGGCGGGAAAAGATGTGTCGCCGGAGGTGTTGGCAGACTACCCGGAGATGGTCAGGGAGCGGAAGTTCGGGGACAGGACGTACAAGCGAGATGACGAGTATGGATGGGTGGACGGGGAGGGAAAGCCGGTTCGCAGCGCGGAGGAGAGGAAGAGATTGGAGAGAGGGGAGGACCCGTCCCCACTGGGGAGGATGCGTGGGATAGTACAAAAACGTGATGAGGATTTTAAGAAAAAATCCTTGACTCCGGAAGGTTCTTCTGTTAAGACAGGAGGTGAACCTGTACAGGAGGACAAGATGATAAAAGATACTTTTTCCGCCACAGATCCGGACACGCATCCAGCCAAAGTCCAGCCCGCGGAAGATACATTCAGCAAACGTCAACTTCGCGAGTGGCGGGCGGCCCCCCGGGTGAATCTCGTTGGATGGGCACAAGATCCCAGAACAGAGTTGGGGAGATTGACCCCGGACGAAATCGCCTCACTTGAAATGGACCTACCACGAATCGCCGCTGCGGTGAAAGAAGGTCACCGGCGACGGGATCAAACGCCAGAAGAACGGGGCAAAGAGATCGTTGCGTGGAAGCGAGAAAAGGATGCCCAGGCTTTGGTAGAAGGAGAAACGGAGCAAAGCCTGCAATCCCTGTCTCAGTATACAGGCGTTCTGCCGGCATCACAGGTAGCCGAAAATATGGGATTGCTTCCCAAAGCCACAGACCCCGTCACCGTCCAGCAGGGTACGCCCCGAACCGGTGGGGTAGCGATACCGCCCGCGCCAACACAACCCCTCACAGACTACAACGCCCTCGGCCACCAGACCGCAGAGCACGTAGGTTCTCAGGGGGACAAAGTTGCGCTCCACGTCAGGCACGCGTTTGTACCGGATGAGAACGTGGGGACGCTCCAACGCTCAGTAACCGCCACGGTGAACGGGCAGCACGCTACGCTCACGGGCGAACACCGATACAGCGGGGGCGTGGATTACCAGATGGTGCAGCCCCAGGGAGTCAAGGGTAAGCTTTACGGATTCCCGACCAAAAAATATGAGGCGCTCTGGGACGCCAGCAGGGTGGAATCCGAGAAGGCAATGCCTCCCGAGTGGCAGGAAGCGCACGCTGCGCATCAAGCGGCTGAGAAACACCAGAGCCCGTCCACCTTCGATTCGCGGTATGCGGGGACAGAAGACGAGCACCTGTTCCGGACTCCGGGGTTTGAGGCCAGAAAAGCCCAGCACATCGCCACCAAAACGGCAGCAAAGGACGCTCGCGACAAGTTACTGTCTACATCGCACCCCATCGCCGACCGGTTGAAGGCTCATGTGACAGCCGAAGACGCTCGGAAGAAAAAAGAGTCTGCCGAGGCAACAGAACGGTTCATGAGATCGAATTGAAAATAGTACCTAACCTTAAAAAATCTTCTTGACTTCTATCACGCCTTCAAGTATCCTCCTCTTCAGTTACCTTCGCTCAGGAGAGGCACTCAGGAGAGGCACTCAGGAGAGGCACTCAGAGGAGTCACCCCGTGAAAAAAGAACTTCAAATCGGTTCTGTCCCGCGTATTCTCCAGCTACTCGATATCGCTCCTCCCGCTCACAAAGTGTCGCGCGGGGATGCTCGCTGGCCGTCCGATTGGATCGTCTTTGGCGACGACTCCGCCTACCGGGCCGAGATCGACGCAGCATGCGCGGCCGTGGGCTGGATGCAGCGAGACGACGCCCTGTGCCGGGTGCAGAGCAAACATGCGGGCGAGTATTTCTTCCCAGATCTGGGAACATCTATCTATGGGTACACCACAATCTGCCGCTCGACGGAGAACATGGGAGGGGGCGGACGCTTCACGCAGCGCGGAGCCACGCTCGAGGAAGCCATCGCGGCGGGGTTGCAGGTCGTAGCTGAGCGTTCGGGGAGTACCTTCTCGGTGCCGGTGGACTACGAGTATACTCCGATCCCGGAAGAGGTGATGAACGCGATGCGGGAGAGGTTGCAGCTATGAAGTGCGTCTACTCCGTAAGCGTAGGTTGCGCACACGGTCTATCACCACACCACTTGCAGCCTTGTCCTGGAACGTGCAGTCAGTTCAGAGGGGCGCGGGCTCCGAGTATTGAGAAGTCTTTGCAAAAGGTAAGGGTACAAACGACCGTGCACCCTACGTTTCAATTGACACGTAGGGACCACGCGGGGGAGTTGCGCACGTACTCCCCAACAGGCGGATACCGTGGCTCCGCCACAAAGGAGCCAGGACGGCATGGTCCCGATGTGATGAGGTATTGCGACGGGTGCGGTGGTTACTTTGGTGTGCTGGCGTGGTGCACGAGCGCGCACTGGTGTCCTGGGTGTCGAGAGACTTACCGGACGAAAGCGCAGAGATCAGCACGAATCGCGGAAAGGTGGGAGGCGGGGAAACCCGTGTCTCGTCTTTCTTTGGTAGTAAAGTGAATACTCCAGAGGCTACGCACTTTTATCCCGCTTCGGTGTACTCTCCTGCAACGGAGGCGAACCCTCACACCGCAGAGCTTCTGCGGCACTGCGAGGGGTGCGGGAAATACTTCACGGTGCACGCTCGCCCGTTGGCGTGCAGTGCGGCTGAGAAAGGATCCGAAATGGATACTCCAGCCCTCCGCAGGGTCAAGGCCGAGCTGGAAGCCTTGAAGGCACGCATTTCGAGGCTCGAGGCGCTGGTGATGGAAGTGTCTCTCATCTTGAACCCTGGACCATCTGTCGAAGGGAAGGGATGAAGCCCCGCACCCTCGGTACCGACGAAGTATGGACGTGCCCCGGTTGCGGTTGGGATGTTCCCAGACAGGGGGAGGCGCTCGAAGAGATCGAGCGGGACCCGTTTTGTCAAGCGTGCCGGAAGAAGAGGGAGACGCGATGAGGATTGTTACGTGGAAACGCCTTGTCGACCTTGTCAAGGACGTCGATTCGAAGGTCTATGAAGACACCGGAACTGCGTGCTTCGACGACGCCGGAACTGCGTGCTTCGACGAAACGGACGATAACCGGCTGTTGGAATTGGCGGTTCTCTGTCGGTTGTTGACTGACGAGGGGTCCACCGGGGATTTAGTGCAAATTTTAGATCGCTACATCGAGCACACCATCGTCGACCTCGATTTCTCCGAGAACGACGGCGGTATCGTGGTAGATGTCAGGGAGAAGTGGAACTCAGCGTGCTCGTGCCACCCTGAATACAGCACGCGGCGGACCAAGATACCGGAATGGGCGATCTACGACCTACCCAGATGGCAGGCTGAGAAGGAAGCCGCCGAGCAAGAGGCAGCGGCAGAATTGGTGCGCAAGAAAGAATCCGCCAGAATTGCGCAAGCGCAGAAACAAAAAGAAGCTGAGCTGGCAATGCTGGCTAAGCTTCAGGCGAAATACGGAGAATCGGCTTGATGATTCAACTTCGAAAATCTCCCCATCCCACTTTCACAGGTAAATTCCAGGATGTCTGGACTTGCCCCGGCTGCGGCTGGGACGTCACCCGGCAGAAAGAGACGCTCCCAGAGATTGATCGGGACCCCATCTGCCACACCTGCCGCAAGAAGCAGGCGATGGATTCGCAGAAACCAGAGCCCTTCTGCGCCTGTGGCCGCGTGTGGTCCCAGTGCGACGGGAGTCGCGCATTGTGCGCGAAGAACGGCGGGGATCTCAAGCTGAGGAGGCGAAAGTGCTAGAAATCGTCCACAGTACACCTCTCCGAGAAGAAATCTGGACGTTCGATGTCGATTTTCCAGAGGTAAGTCTGTACTCGTATCGTGCGCTCGAGCGCACTACTACGCGACACGCGTTTCGCGAGAGTAAGAGATGGTGCTCTTCGTATAGAAACGGCATGCAGCGCGCGGACGCGAAGATCGCATGATTAAGTGCACCAGAGTCTACAACAACGGGGACCGCGTCGTTGAACTCAGGACGCCTGAGACCGCCCCCGTCTGGGTTGAATTCAACCTGACCTATCGCTTCGGGTGCGCCTTATTTGTGGGGAGCGAATGTCGGGGGACGGGTTATCTAGGAGTGGAGAGATGCAAGAAGATCGAGGAGGAGCTTAAGTGCGACTTACTGAAACGATGTGGCGCGTCCTGAAGGACTTGAGAGATGGCAGAGATCCTGGCGCCAGAGTAAGCGGAAGATCTCAAGCTGGCGGTTTTTGGGGCACGATAAACGGGCTGCAACGCAGGGGACTGGTAACACTAGACCCTTTCCGGTTGACGCCGAAGGGAGAGGAATTGGTGAGGAGAAAATGCTAATCTTGGAGTGCAACAAGCCTTTCCAGCGTCATTCTGGGTACTGCAACCTGCCGCTGGGGACGGCACGTCTGTACCGAGTGTGGTGGCTGTGGTTCGCCGCGGCGTGGGTGAACATGTCCTACCACGCCTACCACAAGCTGGTTGCAAGCGGTGCAACAGAGTGGAGGCGAAGGTGAGCTACGCATCCGACTGGATTGTCTTCTTATGCTCGATAGTGTGCCTGCTGGTCGCCGTGGTATTCATTATCAGGCATAGCTATCGCAGCATTATCCGTGACCTCCTGGAATTCACTCCGGATTGTGATCTTTGCGGTGGTTCGGGATTTTCAGGGAGGGGCTCCGGATATGGGGACGTTTGCAGCGTGTGCGGTGGGCAGCGTTCTGCCGGACCGATTCGAAACAAGCTTCCTGCCAACATGTTGGCAAGGGTAGAGGGGATGCCGTAATGGCAACATTTACTGATCCAAAACTGGCCCTCGACTGCTTCGAGGAGGCCGGAGAACAAGGGTTGGCCCAATTCAAGAACAGCATGACGGGCAAAACGGCCTTCTTCGTCGCGCTGGTGGCGTCTGACTGGAACTCTCTGTACGGTAGTGCATACTGCGATGATGTCAAAGTGATCCACGACGGCCAGGCATTCACTCCCTTCGTGGAAAAGTGGGTAGAGAATGAATCCGACATGGTCTGAGTTCTGCGAGAACCTGACCGCCCGCTATCCCGCGCTGTTCGCGCGCAAGAGTCTGGAAGATTCCGTCTTTCAGGTGGCGCACCACTGCTTTGTGGTGAACGGTAACGGGCTGGAGTGGGAGACGGTAACGGGCTGGAGTGGGAGAGCGCAGGGGGAGTGGATCTGGTGCTTGGGACACGCGGGGACGACGGGGTGTTCAGGTGTACACAACCCGTCGAGTACGCGGCAAAGCAATTCATCGGGGCGGCGTGGTACTCCAGAGCGTGCGCTAAGAGCTTTGCAGGTAAGTCTCCCGGCCCCGGGTGGCACATCTGCAGCGCTGGAAAATTGCCCCATTCGGAGCATCCTTACCCGAACTTTGCACGCAGGCATTCTGTGCTATGGCACGTCGATCCTGCGTGCATCGAGCCGAGCTGGCGTGACGCCGCACGCGAGCACATGGCGTACTGGCTCCGATACTTTACGGAGGATCCGAGTCCCGTGGCTCACGTGGGAACTCTGGAACAGTACGCGGAGCGGTGGAAGGGTTTAGCGGTAGAAGACGTACAGGAGCGGTGGGGTGTCCCCGTGTGGGATGGTGAGAATATTGACGCCGCTGTAGCGTATCTGAGGCGTCGGTACCTGGATGAGACGGTAGCGTTTCTCGAGGATACTATTGACAGACTCACTGTGTAAGGAAAGCGATGAGCTACGCATTAGCAGGCATAACTACCGCAGCATTATCCGGGACACCCTGAAATTCACTCCGGATTGTGATCTCTGCGGTGGTGGTGGTTCGAATGTAGTGGAGAGATGTCTCAAATATAGGAGCGTCTGCAGCCTGTGCGGCGGATTGGGGGTCTACCGGATCGGTTCGCAATAAACTCCCCGCTGACATTTTGGCAAGGGTAAAAAGGATAGTATGAACTCATTCATCATCCAGTACCTCGGCCGTCGCGACACCCAGGAAGATTCCTTCCTCGTCTCCGACAACGTCTTCGTCGTCTCCGACGGGATGGGCGGTCATGCCAGAGGAGAAGAGGCCAGTCGCGTAGCGGTGGATGTTTTCACCCATTGCGCGCATGACTGGAAGCTCGCCGCTCAGGTGGCCGACGACCAGATTCAGGACCTCCGCCTCCCCTGGGAGCGTCCGCCGGGGTGCACCGTGACCGCGATGCGGGTCTACGACGGGCACGCCAGCATCGCGCACCTGGGGGACTCCGCCGCGTACCTGGTGAGCGGGGGCACCGTCCGGCAGCTCACCCCGTTGCACCGCATAGGTGAAAACAGGCTCATAGCGTGTCTGGGAGCGGACGCACGCACGCGCGATCATATCTTCGTGACGGAGCTGGACGTAAAGCCAGGGGATAGGGTGGTACTGGCGACGGACGGGCTCGAGGACTTGTTCCCGCGAGAATGGAATCCGAAGGACATCAAGCACCCGGCGGCGGTGCCGGAGGGGCTGAGGGAGGTACTGGCGATGCCCGAGACGGAGATGCGAGAGTATTTTGTGGGAAGGGAGGGGGAGATGCGGGATAACTTGACGCTGGTGTGCGTGGATGTTTGAAGGTGTCTAAATGACAAGGGGTACCCTAACGCCGGATAGGATTGCTCTCAAGTTCATCGAGGCGTTCCTTGAAGCTGAGAGAGCTGGGTTTCGCTTCACGATCAACGCGAGCGGTCACGTGACGCTGAACGTCCCGGATCCAACACTTGACACACCCGGTCGCGTGCTGGTGAAAACAGGTGTCCAGATGATACCGTGGGAGGATGGGCAGTGACGAAAGCACAAGCGAAGCGCGCTATCTAGAAAGCCAACGCAACAGGGGATACCCCCACGATTCATAGGGCGATTTTCGATGCGGACGGCTTGCTGTACCGCCTGTCACCAGAGAGACGCCAGCAACTGGAAAAACGCGATGCGAAAAAGGAGGAGAGGCAGTGACTATAACTGAAAAATGGACCGATCGCTTAGTACGGATCGCTGCGAAGAATACCATGGCATTCGACGAGGTATTGCAGTACATGACCGATCTGGGGGCTGCCTATATACCTCGAGAGCCGAAACTGGAGTGGTTCGGGACGGGGAAGGGGCAGTGGCCCATGTGGCACTGGGAGGGCATCGGCGTAGTCGAGTTTCTGGCAGGGGAAGACGCCCTGCTCAGACTTCAGACAGAAGCGGGCACTACTCGCGTGCACCAGATCGCTGCGTTCCCGTCGAGCGAGTGGGCTTTCCCTTCCCAGTAGGGTGGGACGTGTTGAGGGGTGACGCATGAGAGGCATCAACAAAGTCATCTTAGTAGGCGTTCTGAAGAGCAGGGTATCCACCAACACGGGGAAGCTGCGATTCGATGTGAGCGCCACTGAGAGGGGGGACGCGCTGGTGTGCCACGCCGTGCAAAATGTGTCCACGGTCCTAGCCGCGAAGTATGGCAGCGTCGTCTACGTGGAGGGAAGGCTGGAGAGATCGGGGAATCCTCCCGAACAGGTGGTGCTGGCTGACGTGTTCAAGATCGTGCGGGGTTGTTGACAGTACCTAAAAACTACCTCTAGCCGCTGCGTCCGAGGACATAAAGTGAAACTTATTCGTGCCTACAAGACCGAGTTGGATCCTAACGACGTTCAGCGCACTGCGTTACTTCAGCACGCAGGTGCAGCTCGTTGGGCATACAACTTTGGCCTACGGCGTAAGATCGCTGCGTACGAAGAGACAGGTAAGAGTCCATCAGCTATCGATCTTCACCGAGAGTTGAATGCTCTCAAGAAGACGGCTGTTGAGCAAGGCGGTGTTCCCTGGATGTATGAAGTGTCTAAAGCTGCGCCGCAGGAAGCTCTTCGGAACCTTGATAAGGCGTTTCAACACTTCTTTCGGAGGTGCAAGGGCAACGCAAAGGTCAAAGGCTTTCCAAAATTCAAGTCGCGCAAACGAGGAATCGGGAGTTTTACATTGACAGGCGCGATTCGTGTAGGCGAAAAGCATGTCCAGCTCCCCCGGCTTGGCAAGCTTCGATGCAAAGAACACGGGTATCTACCTGAGACTGGTGTAAAGATTTTGTCCGCTACTGTCTCCGCGTGTGCTGGACGTTGGTTTGTATCCCTTCAAGTCGAGCAGGAGGCGCAGAATCCGTGCGTCACCAGTTCTCGTGTTGTTGGGGTAGACGTCGGCATTGCAAGTCTTGCGATTACAAGTGATGCGGAGATTTTCGAGAATCCTCGGGCGTTACGAAGTGCTGAAGTTCGCCTTCGTCGTTTACAGCGCTCGGTTAGTCGAAAGGTAAAGGGATCGCGTAACCGAAAAAAAGCGATTGCACGAGTCGCGGTGCTGCACTATCGGGTCAGTAACGTGCGTAAGAACGCTCTTCATCAAGCGAGCAACTCGATAACCAAGAATTGTGGAACTGTGGTATTGGAGACGTTAAACATTGCCGGTATGGTGCGAAATTCACATTTGGCGAAAGCGTTGTCGGATGTGTCATTGGCGGAATTTCACCGTCAGATCGAGTATAAGGCGCGTTGGCGCGGGGTTCGCGTCATTCGAGCAGACCGTTGGTTCCCCTCGAGTAAGATGTGTTCCGCATGTGGGGGTGTTTGCGGAGAGATGCCGTTGTCCGTTCGAAGATGGACTTGTCAAGCTTGTGGAGTCACGCATGATCGTGATGTGAACGCCGCAGTTAATTTGAGAAATTTGGCCGTTAGTTCGACGGTGTCAGCCTGTGGAGATGGAAGCGCTGATCCGGATTGTGAGATCCAGATGAAACTGCCGTCTGTGAAGCAGGAACTTAACGCTGATCGGGGGTTGTCCTCGGTTGGGTTGGTTTAGGAGAACGGGTACGTGTTCAGGGAGATGTGCCCCGCGTGCAGCGAGAAGAAGTGGCTCGATTCGCTGCGTGCTGGGCATTACTGCACATGTCCGCGCGAGGTGACGTTGCGGATCAAGGCGTACCGAGAGCAGAGCAAGGCGAACCTCGCGGACGCGTGCAGGTTCGTGGCAGAGGAATGGGTACGTGCGCAACAGACAGCCCCGGTTTGATATTGCTCAGTAGCTCAGTATGTACGTTTCGTACTTATCTTAACAACTGGAGGTACCTATGTTCCGTTCCTTACTACTCAGTCTCTTACTTCTCTCCCCCACCTGTCAGCCCGACTCCGACGGGGACGGCTTCCCAGACGATCAGGACTGTGACGACGGGAATCCCTCCATCTATCCAGACGCCGCAGAAGTCTGCGACCACGTCGACAACGACTGCGACGACGTCCCGGACGACGGGCTCGACTTCGACGGCGACGAGTACACCCCCTGCTACGGGGATTGCGACGACAGCAATCCAGCCACCAATTCCGGAGCGTACGACGTCCAAGACGGTGCGGACAACGACTGCGACGGGCTGACGGACGACCCGGGCTGGCAAGTAGAGGGTGTGGTCGACGCAGTAGCCGCGGACTCCGAGCGCGTGTGCGCGGCGGGAGATGCCTTCGTCACGTGCTACGGGCTGGATGAGTGGAGCGTCCAGCTTTCGGATGCCGTGAAGGGTCTGGCCCTGTTGGGGGCGTCAGTGTACGCCGGGGGAACGGAATCCCTGACGCGCATTGACGCCGGAAGCATCGTGTGGTCGGTATCGGTGGCGAGAGTCGCGGGAGTCGCCGCATCGCAGGATGGAATCTACGCGGTGGGCCAAGACGACGCCGGGGCCGTCCTCAGTTGGTACTCCGTAGATGGGGTCCTGATACGCTCAGTGCACTTCTCGGCCGGCGCGCACACTCGCGGGACGGGGGTATCGGTTCGAGAGGATGGCCGCGTTTTCGTCACGGGAAACACAAATGGCACGCTGGGAGAGGAGGCGTTCGGGGAGTACGACGGGTGGTTGGCCGTGCTAACCAGCGAGCTGGACGTTGTCAACGTCACCCAGTTTGGGACGGAGGCAGACGATTTCCCCAGCGCGGTAACGGCGGGCGGGGTGCTGGTCGGTACCACCTACGCCCCCGCGGACGGAACCGCGTACAGCGACGCCTTCGCGGCGGGATTTGACGGGGAGGGTAACCTGACTTGGTCCGCGCGGTCCGGGACAGAGCTGGACGACGGATACTCCGGAGTCACCGTCTTAAACGGGACGGCACGCGCGGTTGGATACGAGATGGACTTTGCGTATCAGGAACAAGCGACGGTGGCAACGTATAGTTGGGATGGTGTCCTCTCGGATAAGACTGTGTTTGGAGCGCTGGGGAATGACTCGGCGAATGCGGTGGCGGGACCTTGGGTGGGAGGGGATACCTGGGGGCTGTTCGGAGAGACGGGGGCGACGACTGGGTATCTGGTGAAGCTGTGAAAGTATCCGCACAGCAGTCGGACATTACGAGTTCGACTTTACGCGTGAGTACGGTGAGCAGCGCGAGCACGTTCGTCTGGGTGACGCAGCGCTGGAGGGTCCTCCGTCCCTTACCGGAGAAACGCAAGCACCGTCGCATCTCTGGCAGACTCGTCAAACTCAAACGCTAGGATGTGCCATGCGCATAGAAATACTTGACGCCAACCCGCAGGGAGCTGTGCCACCTAAACTGTATGTGCTGACGGACCGCGCGTGCTACACCAGTACCAATAACGGGGTTACGTGGGTGCGCGTACCTGGACAACCTCCGCGCGAGAAGCGCAGGCACCGCCGCGTCTCCGGCCGACTCGTCAAGCTCAGGCGTTGACTTATCCCCGCCACTCGTGTAAGCTGAAAACCTGAACCACGTACCTCAACTTAGGAGCGCATCCCATGCCCGAAGAAACTGTGCGATTCCGGACCCTGGGCGAAGGTGAAGACCGAAAGGTGATCCCGATCTTTGGTGGGCACGAAGAGGGCGGGAAGATCGTTGGTGGGCACACGGCGCCTCCCCCGCTCGAGGTGATGCGGAAGATCCACGAGGGGACTGTGGACGCAGCGAAGAAGCGAGAATGGGAGAAGCGCATCTCCGAGCACCCCGACTCCAAGACGCACCTCCAGCACGTCGTCGCGGCGCTCGAGGGTGGCCTCCGTCCGGAACATGGGTCAACGCACGAGGTGGGGGGAAAGAAGACCACCTTCCACCATTACGAGGGGGACGGTGTGATCGCGTCTGCCGAGGGGGAGGTGCCGCAGAAGATCTTCCACCAGTGGCGGAAGACACCGAGATTGCACAGGGAGTGGACGTGGATGGGACCGGCGGTGGAAGAGCAGCCAAAGGTGTCGCGCGAGTACATTGACCCGACGAAGGGGATGAGCACACAACAGGTCATAGACGCGTACAAGGACAAGGTCTTCCCCGCGATAGAAGGACACCCTGCGTTCGCAGAACTCAAGAAGATGGTGGATCGGTACTCAAAATCGATAGGAGCGTCTCTTCCACGCTCTCCCCTGGAGTATCTCAGCCACGTGCGTATAGTGCGCGGCCCGTACCAGAGCAACCCTACCGTTCAAAAAGAGCAAGGGCTACAGTGGGACATCATGAAAGGGATTGGCCTTCCACGTCAACAGGGCACGGGGCGCCTAGCGCTCGAAGTGGACTGGAGAGCTTACGCGAGGAAGCACCCGGAGGGGTTACCAGGCACCACTACCGACTCCGGACAGCGTGCCTACTTCTCTCCATCAGATCGTGACATCTACAACAAATTCTCTTCTCCCCCCAAGGACGCCTCCCACTCCGCTCTGAAAGAGGAGTACGCCCTCGCCTACAACGCGCTCGAGCGGACGGTGGAAAAGTCTGGGCTCAAAGAAGACGCGCTACCGTTCGACGTGGGCGACGTTCTCACGAATGGGAACGCTGAGGCGCTCAAGCGCCACGGTCCGAATGGAGGACCAGCCGCGATAGACGCCCTACCTCCCGATCAACTGCGCAGCATGATCCGGAATGTGAGGCAACAGGATGAGCGCGTGCGCCGCATGGTGGCGAAGAGCCTGTATCCAGCAGAGACTGACGAGAAGTTCGCGGGCATCCCTGAAGACGTAGCCGCAAAAATGCGCCGTCTTCCAGATAACCTGCACTACTCTCTCCGGAACGGGTACGAGAGGCAGCAGAAGTACCTGCCGGGGTGGGACGCGCTGGTCAAGCGTGTTCCGTGGGCGAGTAAGGCAATCGATGTTGTCGGGAAGGACGGAAAGGTATCCAAGCCGGCGCAAGTCTTCAAAGGGCTGGCCGTGCACCCGAGTCTGGACGAAGGAAGGTGGACGGTGACGCACGTAGCGTCAGGTATGGCCCTACACCACTTTGACTCTGAGGACGATGCGAAGCGCGGGCTCATGGCGGCGCAAGGGGAGAGGGTGAAATGGGGGATCAACTGGGAGAGTTCGCTAGAAAGGTTACAAAAACACCCGCACTGGGAAGCACTGTCCGAGAGCATTCAAAAGGACATGAATGCCCCCAGTGACTGGCTGAGCAACTCGGCATCGGTGGGAGACATCGGGTACGCCCTGGAGCATGCGGAAAAGAGCGTTGAGGAGCCGGCGAAGCCTGCTGAGGCGAAGCCTGCTGAGGCGAAGCCTGCTTGGCAGATGACCAAAGCCGAACACGCAGCCGCCATCAAGTCCGCCGCTACTCCGGAAGCACTAGATCACCTTGCGCCGCCTATCATGCGCTCACGTGGTGGATTCGAACGTGAACCAACGATGCAGTTACCCTCAAAGAAGTGGTACGCTCCACGCAGAGAGAAGAGCACGTCGATACCTGAGCACGGGCGGGAAGTGCGGCAAACGCATCGGAGCCAAGTTGCTGCGGCGCTAGAGCAAGGGAAACCTGTTCCGGAGGATGTATTGAAGGATTATCCGGGTCTAAAAATACCTGCGCCGAAGGAGACGCCGAAGGAGACGCCGAAGGAGACGCCGAAGGAGACCCAACCTCCCCCCACCGCCTCCACCGCCAGACTCAACGCCCTCTACGAGACCCCTACCGGCCACCGCGTCTATTACCGCGGTATCGACAAAGCCGGGCGTCACATCCTCGAGCGTGAGGACAACAAGAAGCAGATCCCTGCTATGGGAAGCCAGAAGCTACGGGAGCTGGCGAAGGGTGAGATTCCCGGTGTCGAACGATGGGTCACCCTCGGTCATGGTGACGAAGCAAAGCACGTTCCGATCGTGGACGGAAAGATCGGATCCATCGTGGACGGGCACGGTGCACCGGCTCGTCCTATGCCGCTCGAGGTGATGCGTAAGATCCACGAGGGGACTGTGGACGCCAAGAAGAAGGCGGAGTGGGGGGAGCGAGTCGCCGCTCATCCGGAAGGGGTTACCTTAGCAGACAGGATTCGTTCCGAGACCCAGAAGCGCCGCCTGACCATAGGTCGCTACGGCAGTTCTAGCGCGGACAACGTCAAGGATAACGTGCTCGCAGCCGTCGGGGTCGACCCATCCCACCCGCGCTACTCTGAAGTATCGCGGGAGGCAGACGACGCCTTCACCCGCGTCTTGCACGAGGACCTGCAGCCCTGGGAGAAGTCTTCCACCGTGTACGGGCAGACCGGGGTAAAATCCCACCCGCACGGCGACCAGATGTACGAAGATATGGGCGTGCGCCAGATGGAGCGCGAACGGGATGACTTGCTGGCGAAGGTCCAGAAGCACCCTGCGTACCGGAAGTACATGTCGGAGCACCTTCGCGGTTCTGCAGACGACGCGCTCGAGCACGTGCGCAAGTACGGTCGCGACAAGGAACTGTCGAGTGACGTCGACACTTACCAGGAACTGGACAAGAAGGTCCGCGCGGCGGGCAGGGCGATCTCGAAGACCGCGGAGCACCGTTACCACGTGGACCAAGCCATAGCGGAGGGGAAAGAAGTGCCGAAGCACGTCATGGACGAGTACAAAGTACCCACATCCCCCGGAGGGCTCACGGTGGGGTCGACCTGGAAGACCGCCACGGCCGGGAACATCGCGACACGCAAGATCGAGCGTGCCAGCAGAATGACTCCGGAGAGCCCGCTGTCGTTCTTCGTCTCAACGGACGGGTCGAAGTCTCACCAGATCCTCCCCGTCTCAGAGATCGACCGAGAGAAGGAGCTCGATGATTCCCGAGCTGCGAACCACGTGCGGGATCTAAAGGCGCGCCTGGAGACGCTCGAGCTGGAAGAGAAGGACAGGAGGGCACGCGAAGATCTGAGCGGATTTGACGAGAAGATGTCTCCCCTCCAGAGGGCGCGCGCCGTAGGGCACCTCGACAAGTACACCATGGTCGACGGAAATAACAACGCGATACGCGAGCACATCAAGGACATGGTGAAGCAGGGGGCGAGAGTGGAGGAGCCGACGGGCAAGACGTACCACATGCAGGTACGTGGGCGCTGGGTAGAGGGCGTCGACTCGCACCAAAAGCTGACCACGCTGGGCGGTACGCAGTTGTCGGAAAAGGACATCGGGGCCACTGGGATCGAGTTCGCGAAGCATCTGATCGCGAAACGAGACTCTGGGCCGCTCTGGGAAGTGCCAGAGGAACTGAAGAAGTACAGGCACCCAGATGAAGAGAAGATCGCGAAGATGACGGACGTGGGGACGCTTCGATCCCTGCGGGGGATGACAGCGGATAAACTGGATCAAATGGGGGAGAACGTCACAGGTCCCGGGTGGCACGTAAAAAACTCCAGACCAGGGGAAGCAGAATCTATGCGCAAAGTCGACGTAGGGCAGGCCTACAACCGCCTCCACGCGATCGACTCCCGCCTGAGAGAGCTGAGCACCCCTCCCGCAGATCTCCCCGTCCAGTCCATCGACCGAGACGCCTGGCTCAACGCCCGAAAGGCGAAGGAGTACCACGAGACGATGGGGAGCTGGCCCAAGGTCCGCCGGGAGTGGGTTCAGGAGCATGCGAAACTCATGCAGGATGCAGTCGCATCGGGAGCGCCGGCGACATCCTTCCACCCTGATAATCTGGGAGTGAGTGAGAGCCTACGCAAGACCATCTTCGACCGCGACGAAAAGAAGCGCTTTGACCTGGCCCCCCACACGCCGATCGGTACCGACGAGCACGGGGACGAGATCGCCGTCAAGGCCGCGCACCAAGAGGACGGTCGCGTTCTGCACGGGACGTACTTCCGGCCGAAGGGGTCCAACGACGCGTGGGAAACTACTCTGTCCGGGTACAAGGAGACGCCGGAGGAGGCGATAGAGCGCTACGTCGAGAGGCACGGCGCAGGAACCACCTTCACGCACCCGCACGCTGCGGCGCGCGCGGAAAAGCTCCGCCAGCAGAGAGCCGCAGCTCAACAGGCGGAGGAAGATCGGCGGGTGGAAGCTGAGCGACGGCAGAATAAGGCCCGGGAGTGGCACGCGGCGCTCGACGCGAAGGTGGAGGGGATGAAGGGGAAGAAGGGCAAGGCGACCCTTCGAGGTGCCGACGGGGACGCAGTAGGGGAGCGAGAGGGAACAGTCTTCGGCGAGCACTTCCTCGTACACAAGACTCACCCTGATGACCCTTCCAGGCAGAAGTTCGCCGCGTCGCGGAACACCGGGTACATAGTGACGCACATTCCCACTGGATCCCGAATTGCGGAAGTGGCGTCAGCTACGCAGGGGAAGCAGGTAACAGCCGCGCTGCTGGGGACGGGGGTAGACTGGTCGCTGAAAGACCAGTCCGAAGAGATAGGGAAGCACGGGGAGAAGCCAGTGCGTGCGGTGAAGGCCGCCATGAGCTGGGAGCACCCGGATGACGTAGAGTTAGGTAAGGCACCGTAAGGCACCGTAAGGCACCGTAAGGCACCGTAAGGCACCGTAAGGCACCGTAACCTAGAGAAGGTGAAGCAATGGCACAAGATTTTCCCGGCGTCGAAAAGTGGGTCACCCTCGGAGAGGGAGAAGACCGTAAGCACGTCCCGATTGTGGACGGAAAGATCGGGTCCATCGTGGACGGTCACGGGGCTCCGGCGAAACCTATGCCCCTGGAAGTGATGCGAAAGATCCACGAGGGTACCCAGGACGCGGCGAAGAAGCGAGAGTGGGAAAAAAAGATAGGGGGTCACCCGGATCGCAGCGATGAAGATCTCCAAATCGAACTCGAGTCCCACGACAAGCGCATCAAGGACTCCCACGGACCCGCCATGGAAGATATGCGCCAGCGGTCCGGTAAATTGCGTGAGGACGCACGCGCGCTCGAGGTGGGACCGAAGCCCCGCAAGCCTGAGAAGCTGGCAGCACACCAGGCCGAGATCCGGCGCTTGTATGAGGAAGCGAACGATCTGGAGTGGGAGAAAAACAAGCGAAGCGATCTGCAGACAGGTGAGCTGCGCGCACTCCACGCGGAACACCCCGCCGCGAAGGAACTTCAGGCACGCCAGACGCGTAGGATGGAAGAGAAACACCGCGAAGAGGTGAAGCGCGCGAACGAGGCGGAGGCTAAAGAACATGCGCGACGCCTGGAAGAGATCCCGGGCATGCGGGCGAACCTCTCAGACCACGCGAAAGCCTACGCTGACAGACTCGCGTCTTCCTGGGTGAAGCAGTACCGCGCGGATGGGCAGGAGCCGGACAGGGTGGGGGAGCACGTCGAGTCCGACGCGATGCACAAGGCACTCAAGCACGCGGGGAAGCTCGAAGGGCACATTCGCAGCAAGGACATCAAGGCACTCGCGGAACACATGCACTCCGGGAACCCCCTGTCGCGCAAGTTCTTCGAAGAGGAAACGGGGATCCCGCTGGGAAAGACCGGAGCGTCCACGGAGGCGGGTCTCCAAAAGCACGTGGGGGAAGAGGGAGTCCGGGCGGCTGCAGAAGCCGACGCGGCGGAGCGCGCGAAGAGTGAGGAGTGGAGCAAGAAGCGCGCGCACGACAACAACGTGCGGGCTCTGGAGCACCAGAAGGTGACCCACGACGGGAAGGTGATGTCGAATAAGGAATTCATCGACAAGATCATCGCGGGGGGACACGTCAAGGCCGTGACGGGAAAGAAGGGGGTGATACCGACATTGACTCTGGAGAACGAGGGGGAAGGAACGTCGTACCTGCTGAAAACGAAGCCGGAGATCGAGTACGCGAAGAGCGTGCTGGCGACGTCCCGCACCGTTCCTATCACGTCCCTCGAGAGCAATCCCGCCATCCGTAAGGCGCTCGAGGCGTACCATACCAAAGAGGGCTCCACTCCGGAATCTCTGCACAAAGCCGCACAGCAGTTGGGAGAGTACCGATCCGATATGTTCGGCCCCGTCGCGCGCAAGACCGGGTTCTCTGCGAAAGATCTGGACGATGAGAACAAGCGTATGATCTCGGAGGGATGGAAGCCTGAGAAAGAGAAAGAGGAGGAGACCCCTACTGGAAACGCAGTCAAGGACTTTGTGCCGAGCGAGAAGCCGTTTGGGGATGTGTCGTATGAGGATCGGCAGCGCTACTTTGGATCGAAGGTCCGCGTTAAGGGGCAGTTTGGTGCACCATCCTACAATGCTGAAGTTGTGAATGTGGAGAACAACGGCACATACCTAGAGATGCGTCGCCTTAGCGGTTCGCAGCATACTTTTCGTGTAGGAGGGAAGGAAGTAGAGGCGATTCATGATCTGGTAGATCGTAAACCTGCCGAGAAAAAAGAGGAGAAACCTGCGGATGAGTGGAGCAACCTTCCAGTATCTTCGGGCGTAAAAGTCACGAGCGCAGTGTCTCGTAGATATGCTTCCGCCGCAGACCTCGCAGCCGATTACAAAGCGAGGGGATTGGATTCTGTTTATAGTCAGTTCGTTATTGATAGGGGTCTGCGACCTGAGATAGACGCAAACCAGTTGGTGAAACTCATGTCTCAAGTAGCGCCAAAGCACTACAATGAGCAACAAACAATCACAGGGTCGACAGGACCAACGCATCGATTGTACTCAAAAGAAGGAGTTTCCCAAGACGTAGAGTTCACAGAAGTTAAACCTGGTTACGTGAAGACACTGATCCACTATCCAAACGGAAGGATAGGTACCGGGGGCATGCCAAGGCAATTTATCGATCGAATCGAACCCCTCAAGGCGGAGCCCAAGGCGGAGCCCAAGGCGGAGCCCAAGGCGGAGCCCAAGGCGGAGCCCAAGGCGGAGCCCAAGGCGGAGCCCAAGGCGGAGCCCAAGGCGGAGCCCAAGGCGGAGCCCAAGGCG